>Ga0233431_1002102_pt1 | contig 29654 bp, 26 predicted proteins | sample SI_118_April2016_FD_179867 | JGI IMG/M metagenome (GOLD analysis project Ga0233431, IMG submission 179867) | Seawater microbial communities from Saanich Inlet, British Columbia, Canada - SI_118_April2016_200_MG | ecosystem: Environmental > Aquatic > Marine > Inlet | place: Canada: British...
CTTCATCAGGTGAAACTTCAGGTACAGGTGGTTGATTTCCGATGATGATTTCAATTTCAGGGATAAAATCAATTAATAGCTGTCCATTTTGACCTAAACAATCCATCAATTTTTCCTTCCATTTGATAATGACAGATTCATCTTCCATTAATATCTGTCTAATAAGATTTTGGAAGGCCTTTACAAGAGAGTAAAAAGGTGTGTCTTTGAACTCTTTTTCAAATTTTCCCTCGGCAATATATCCTTTTTTTAAATGGATATGTTCATATAACTTACGAATCAATGTGGACTTTCCCATTCCGGCTGAACCTTTAACAATAGTCAACTCAACACTACCTGTGCAAACTCTGTTAAAAGATTCCAGCAGTATTAAAATATTTTTTTGAGCACCATATAATTTAACCGGTACATGAAAACGGTCAATAAAGTCATATTTACCAAGGTTAATGACTGGAATCTCCTGATTGTTTGTCATAGCTTCAAAACACTCTTCTAAATCCTTCAGTAACCCATATGCGTTCTGATACCGGTCTTCAACACTTTTTGATAGAAGTTTTAATATGATGGCATTAATGGATTCCGGAATGCTGTCAATTGGAACCGGCATTTTAGCAATGTGGTTATGAATCAAAGCTTGGTAATCATGGGAATTGAATAGTTGTTTACCACTTAATATTTCATAATATATTGCACCCAGAGAATACATATCACTTCTCTGATCTATCTGAAGATTGATACGACCGGTCTGTTCAGGGGAGGTGTATTGATAAAGATTTTCATCAAGTTTAACCGGATGTCGATAACGATTAGATTCCAATGGTAATGATCGGGAAAAAAAGCTAATAAAAAAAATTCCTTTTTTATCAGAACTAACAATTATATTTTCAGGTCGTAAATCAAGATTTACCACTCTTTTTTTATGTAATTCGTTGAGCTTCTTGGCAATCAAAATTGCATATGAAAGGAAATCCACCAGTTCAATTTTTCCTTCTTTCAAAATATTAGAGAGAAAATTCAGATTTCCATTTTCAAAAACCAATTGCACAGAATTGTCAGATGATTCCAATGATAGTTCTTTTGGCGCAATCGACCCCATCAATTTATGGCTTTTTTGGAAACTATTCGTCAAAATATCAAGATCTTCCTTGTAGAACTTTTGTTTGAAGTATTTTATTAAGACATTTGATGCGTTATTATTTTTAGAAGCTTGGTAAATAATTGCTGCTTCGGTATCTGAAATTTGTTTGAGATGACTATATTCTGTACAGTTTATCATGGATAAGGTCTATAATTGCAGGGTTAATCAGAATTTTGATTTCTACAAAATAAAAAATTATAAAAATAAGGTCTGGTTGCCAGGAAATCTTTATGTTCATCGATAGCATTGAAATCCTCAGGCACTCTTAACGGGGGTTCCTGATATACTTTTCTTAAATAATCAGATCGAATTTTTGGATAAACAGGTTGATACCCTTTTTTCATTAAGGCCTCATGTAGAGAAATAATTAACATCGTTAGTCTTTTATTGGATACGCTGGATATTGAACCATTGTTTAACATAAATCTAACTTCTAAATTAGAAAGCGGTATACATTGCAGGCGATCAAGCAATTGATTTAAGTCTTTTACTGAATCATATTTTAAGTTGTTGATGTAGTATATTTTAAATGAATTATTTAAATGGTAATACAAGTCGATGAGATCATAACGATTATAGGATAAAATAGGATGGTTCTGATGATAAATTAAATTGAATTTATAATTACTCCATAAGTTTATGATATCCTTGAAGGTATCTGGTTTCAATTGATTGATTTGTTCTACTTGGCTTCCTTCAGAAACTTCAGTTTGTGTTTTTGGAAAATTATATTTTTCTGGGAAAATATCATGGTCAAAATTTGGTTTTAATGTTGAACAGCCTACTATTGAACCTAAGATAATCCAATTTAAAAATTTTAGTTTTGATATTGGCAATTAAATACCTCAGAATAATTTAATCTAATGGATAAAACCATTCTCTCTGAGGATGGTCAGAAACCAAAGGTTTTACCGATTGGTCGAGTGTTTAATTGATTCAAATTGAGTCCCGGAACAAAAATACTCTTTTGGGGACGGATTTTTATTTAATAATAATAAAAGAAAGTTTTGAACAAAGATAATCCTGAAATTTTTGCCATAATTCTTCAGGGCTCGTGTTTTCAAATATATGATAGCTTCCGATCTGTTTCAACCCGATAAATCGAATCCCTTGACGGGATGCTTTTTTGTCATGTTTGATTAACTCAATAAATGTTTCTTTAGAGGGCCTCGGAATATGTAATTTAATATTCAAATTATCCAGATGTTGATGGATTTGATTGAATTGTTGATTGGAGAGTAAGCCCTTTTCCTGAGAAAACCAGGCAGCAAAATCCATCCCAGCGATAACAGCTTCGCCATGGAGGTACTTGTCATAACCGGTGTAGGTCTCCAGGAAGTGCCCGAGAGTGTGACCAAAATTCAATATTGCGCGGACACCTCTTTCTTTTTCATCTTCTTCAACCACATTGGCCTTAATTTGACATGCCTGATAAATGGCGCTGGATAAAAAAGCAGGATCATCCAGGATCTGGTGTGTATTAATGGATAATAATTGTTCGAATAGATTTATGTTATTAATAAATGCTGCTTTGATCAACTCTGCATAGCCAGCGATAATTTCTCTTTTTGGTAATGTCGTCAAAAATTTAATATCAATAATTGTCTGTATTGGTTGATTGAAAACTCCAATCATATTTTTACCCGATGAGTGATTAACACCGGTTTTTCCTCCTACGCTGCTATCTACCTGGGATAGTAAAGTGGTGGGAATTTGGATATAACTCATTCCCCGCATATAGGTGGCTGCCGCGTATCCGGTCATGTCACCAATTACGCCACCTCCAAAAGCAATAGCAATACTGGAACGATTCGCCTTATTAGCTGCAAAAAAATCATAGATTTTTTGAATGGAGTTGATATTTTTAAATTGTTCCCCATCGGGCAATATTAATAGATGCTGATTATATTTATTGCTGATAATGTTCTTGAAGTAGTCTTTATATAAATTATCAATCGTGTCATTGGTGACGATGTAAATATCTGTCTTAGAATATTGATTGATTAGTTCATTTAAACTGGATGCTGTATGATCGCTTCCAATGGAAACAGTATATTTATGTTTTTGAACGGGAGTTTTTATAATAATATTTTTCATTAGATCGATTCGTGAAATTAAATAGTTGTTAATAGGAAATACTAAAAGATGAATAGGGTTCTGTTTCAGCACTGATTTGGCATCTTACATCTTTAACACTTGAATATGGAGAACCAATGCTACACCATTTTTTTAATTTATCAAGATTAATGGTTTCACCTTGTGCGAGGATTTTCACAGAGCCATCGGTTTGATTTTTAACATAACCAACCAAACCTAATTTCTGTGCCTGTTTTTGAGTGTAATAACGATAAGATACTCCTTGTACACGGCCGGTAACAAAAATTTCATATTGCATCATACGGGCTTCCAGAAGGAATTGTTTCATTAATTAAGAACTAAATTAGTTGGATTTTCATAAAATGCTATATTCTTTCATTTAGTTTACCTATAATAAAGATTAGTATTAAAATCGAACAGTCTAAAAATTACATTTTATGTGTAATCTGATTTTCAAGTAACTTCATTCTTGTTGTATATTATACAGCATAGTGTCAGGCTACACTATTATTGACCACGTATTAAAAAAATAAAATTACTGGATATGGCAAGTACAGATAAAGAAAATGATGTCCCAAAGGATACGGGTGAGAAAAAAAGCAAACAAGCAGGTGCTTCTTTAGATTCTAGAGTAGTAGAAATGATAAATGAGGCCCAAAAAGTTCCGATTCCAGAAAAAGATGATTTTTGGAATATAGAAGGTATAATAAATACAAAAACAAAGAAAAAAGTATTTGGAATATTTAATAAAAAGGGCATTAGCCCTGACGAAATTAATCAACTTAGAAAACAAGCGATTCAGTCTCCTGGAAATACACGTGTTATTGTCAATAAACTGATGAAAAAACATACACAGAACCCTACCTTGTTCATGCTTTCCGCAATTTGTACCCATGGCATGCTGATGAATTCCAGTAATCAAAAAGAGATGGTTAATGGATTGAAAACAGCAACTAAAGAAGCGACAAAGGCCCTTTTAAGTGATGGGATTAGTATTTATAATTGCGAAAATTTTTTGAAAATTTATTTTTCTTTAGTAGAGCGGATAAAGCGAAGTCAAATAAGAGCCTTTGATGTTGTTGCCCATGATCCCCGTTTAGATCGCCAAAAAAAATCCTTAACTTTATCCATGAGAGTTTGTGATTTGCTGGGTGCTGATAAATCAAAATCCTTGAACGTCATTGCCCTCCTGAAGAAAAAATTAAAAACAACCACCTATTATACCGCTATTCTGTCATACCTTGATATTAGCAATGCGGGTCGATTAATTGAGCAGGGAAAGCCAAAAGAACAAAGTGGTATTGTAACAGCTGGTGAATTGATTGCATATATATACGCCCTGTTAGTTGCTTTTGCCCGTATACCGATTTTAGTCAATACTGTGAATACAGTTCTGGAATTCTTGCCTAGCTCAAACCGTGTACTTTATCTAAGGAAAGTATCTGTAAAATCAGTCATTAACTTTACCCGGTATAAGATAGCAGCACTGGAAACGGATCAGAAAAAAATGCAAAATATCAGCCGGGTAATCCTGAAGGAGAACATGGCTGCCATACAAAAATTGGATGGGCAGGCTTTATATCAGGCATTTGAGACCGATCCTTTTTTTAATGTTGCATTTATCGCCCAACTTTCTTTTGGATTATTTACCCCAGACGATCAAAGCAAAATTATAGATACGGCAATTAAAGCTGTTGAAACTGTTATTAAGAGAGATATGACTAAGAATCATATTTTTACAGAAATAGCCAAGACCCATACCCATCGTCTGACAAATTTACGCGAAGGTAATGCCGAACGAGTGTAAAGTGATTATGGCAGTATAATTTATTTGTCTTTTATCCAATCTGAAAGTGTTTGTATCCATGATAAATGATCATTTAATGCAGGCACTAATTCTAGCTTTTCCCCACCATGTTTGACAAAAATATTTGATAATTCGAAACCAATTTCATCCAGTGTTTCCAAACAATCAATCACAAAAGATGGACAAAACACCAATAGTTTTTTGACTCCTGATTTTGGAAAATTCTGGACCAGTTCAACTGTATATGGCTTAATCCATTCGGTTTTGCCAAGTCGAGATTGAAAACTGACACTATATTGTTTTGGGTTAATGTCCAGTGAATTAGCTATCAAATGAGCAGTTTTAAAGCATTGAGCCCGATAACAATTATGATTCATTTCAGTGATTTCCCGGCAACAATCTGAACTTTGAATACAATTTGTTTTGGAGGTTGGATCCGTTAATTGCTTGACCGGGATTCCATGAAAACTAAAAAGGATGTGATCATACTTTGCGGGCTTATGGCTTTTCCCTATATTTGCGATCGTTTGAATATAATCCGAATGATCGTAAAATGAACTATTGATCTGAATTTTTGGGAAGTAGTTAAATCTTTGCATCGTTTTTAACACTTTTTCGATAGCTGACCCGGTTGCTGCAGAAGAATATTGTGGAAACAGTGGAATTATTTGCAGTTCATTTACCTTTTTTTGCATTAATTTAGAAATACTTGTTTGAATAGAAGGTGATCCATAGCGCATTGCTATTTCAACAAGATAGTTTTTTCCTAATTCTTCATTAAGTAACTGTTTGATTCTCTTAGAATAAATCATTAAGGGAGATCCCTCTTTTTTCCAGATTCTTTTATATTTTACAGCAACTTTGGCAGATCTATGCGGTAAAATAAAAAGATTTAATATGAACCATCTAAGAATATAGGGAATACTAATAACACGGCGATCCATCAGGAATACTTTTAAAAACTTTCTGATGCTGCTAATTTCAGTATTTTCAGGTGTACCAATATTGATTAATAACACCCCTTTTTTGAAATAGGGCTCACTCATAAAAAATTTGTATTAAATAAAAGATATTTATTATTAATTGTTGATGTCTAAAATGCAAAGTGGAACAGGCTTCCACGATTAGCATATGTCAGAAAATTAATCAATTTGATAAGACATTATAGATGTTGATTCTGTGATCAAAATGAACTAATTCTACTGGAATCTTTAATATTCATTGACAAAACATCTGATTAGCGAAAAATAGATATAATTAGATTACAATCTTTCTAAAACCTTCTGCGTAATCGCTTCAATAAATTTAAATGATAATTATCAAGGATATCCCTAAGATACAGGAACTAAGAAAACTTCAATCCAAACAAATTTGGGGATTTGTACCGACCATGGGAGCTTTACATCAGGGTCATATCTCTCTGATCAAACAAGCCATAAAGGAAAATGATGTTTGTATTGTTAGTATTTTTGTAAATCCAGCCCAGTTTAATGATTTATCTGACCTGGCCAAATATCCACGAAAAACAGAACAAGATATAGGAATTTTAGAAAAAGAAGGTGTTGATGTTCTTTTTATGCCTGAAGCAGAAGATATTTATCCCCGGGATTTTAATACTATAGTAAAAAACCTGAATCTTTCCGATCAATTGGAAGGAATGACACGAAAAGGCCATTTTGATGGTGTTTGTACAGTATTAACAAAATTTTTTAACATTATTTACCCCCAAACTGTATATTTTGGTCAAAAGGATGTGCAACAACTACTTGTTGTAAAAAAATTGGTTTATGATTTAAATTATAATATTACAGTTAAAGGTTGCCCCATCTTCAGAGATTCAAACGGTTTAGCACTAAGTTCCCGTAATGAAGGATTAACGCTGGCACAAATTCGTTCTGCCGCAGTACTGTTTCAATCTTTGCTACTTGCAAAAAAAATAGTTTCGAAAGGGGAAAAAAAGTCTGCCATAATTATAGCAAAAATGGAGCAATTAATTAATCAGGTGCCTTCTATAAAAATTGATTATATCGCTATTACAGATGTCGTAAAATTAGAACCAGTTCAGGATATTGCCGGGGGAGTTTTAATATCCTTAGCTGTTTATTTTGGCAGCATTCGATTGATTGACAATATTGAGATTATACCTTAGCTTTGAATCCTTAATTTAAATAAGTGATTAATCTTAAAGATTTAGTGTTGTTTTATTATTAATGATAATTATAGAAACATAAAAAGTAACAGGTTGAAATGATAGAAGAGTTAATGCTTGATGGTAAAGAAGCTTTAGTAAAAGGTAATTTTGAAAAAAGTGTTAAAATATTTAGTGAGGTTTTAGAAAAAGAACCTGAGAATATTATAGCTTTATTCTCTCGGGCGACGGCACATTTTCGAAATAAAAACTATAGTGCGGCAATTGAAGATTATAATGCCTACCTAAAAATAAATTCTTCCAATGAAAAGATTTATTGTAGTAGGGGAAATGCTTACATGGTACTTGAAGATTATGAGAAAGCTTTGGATGATTTTAATCGATCAATTGAGATTAATCCACATTATCCAATGGCCTATTTTAGTCGTAGCGATTTATTGAAACGTCTTGGTGAGACAGACCATGCTGAAGATGATGAAGCAACCGGTAATCGAATTCAAAAACAAATGTCCCGTGCTTATTATGAGTCCCAGGGATTCATGTTTGAAGATCCTCAATAATTAACGACAGAGGGCTTATAAAAAAGCCCTATTATTTCTTATCTCTATTTTTCCCCCCTTCCCCTTACCAAATAAAGTATTGTAATTTTATCTGGGATTGTTTAGGTTTAAATTAGTTTTTTCAATAGCCTGACTGAAAAACTCATATGCTAATCTAAAGCACTTTTCATTTGCATTGACCCACTAATGTAACGATGAGTAAAAAGCTTACTCAAAGATTGTCATACTGAGGGAACTGAAGAATCTCACTTTGACTAGAGATCCTTCGCATAGCTCAGGGTAACAAATAGTACATTGAAAATGCAAGCGGCTATAACCTGAAACCAGATAAATGATTATGTTAGATGATCTCAATGTTTCAAAGTTAAGAAATCTAACGCAGTTTATTTTAAATTCAAGAAACTGCATTTCAGAGTTCGACTTAAGTGCGTTAATTAAAGATTTGAAACAGATTGTCCATTTTTCACATTGGTTTATTGCGATATTTGAAACGACGGCTTTAAATCAGGAGAATGATTTCCTTTGTTTTGGAAACTTTTCCAAGAGATGGATTTTTGAACATCAATATCAAAAAATTAAGCCTAATCAAGCTACCTTGATTTTTTCCAATCAGGATTTAAAAAATTGGATAGAAGGGAAAAAGAATTTTAATTTCAAATTATACCGTGAGTTATTTCTAAATCATCAATATAATAGCGTTGGAGACTATTTTTATTTACATGAGTTTCAAAAGAATTTGATAGAAAAATATGTTTTTTCCTTTTTTAATCTGGAACCGATATCTAACCAGGATCAGCTAATATTTGAAACAATAACACCTTTTTTAAGTGAAACAATTTCCAAAATAAGAAAAAACAACCAAAAAAATGTGTTGACCTCAAGACAAGTTGAAATTCTTGAGATGGTTCAATTTGGTTTCAATCGTAAACAAATTGCCAATGAAATCAAACTAACGGAAGCAAATGTCAAATATCACCTGAAACAAATTTTTAGAAAATTAAAAGTATTTAACCAGGCGAGTGCTGTCAGAAAGGCTCTGAGTTATCGATTAATTGAATATTGAAATAATTGGTTTATTAATATGTGCGGTCGGTTTACTTTAACCACATCCTGGGAAGACTTAAAACGTGCTTTTCCAGAATTTGAATTTATTTTTGAAAATACTACTCCGGTAAGTTATAATATAGCTCCTTCTCAAAAAGTGTTAGTCGCCTCTGCTTTTAAACCGGAAATTGTGCAGCGATTTATCTGGGGTTTAGTTCCTACCTGGTCAAAAGATGATTCTTTTGCCCATAAATTAATTAATGCCAGAGGTGAAACTGTATTTACTAAATCCTCTTATAAAAAAGCGATTCGTCAAAGACGATGCCTGATTTTTACATCTGGATTTTTCGAATGGAAAAAAGAAGAGAATACCAAACAGCCCTATTTTATAAAATTAAAATCCAAAGATCCATTTACTTTTGGTGGAATCTGGGAAGCGTGGAAACAGCCTGATGGAGCTGAAAGAAAGACTTTTTCAATTATTACGACACCTGCCAACCTAACCTTATCTACTGTTCATAACCGGATGCCTTTAATCGTTTCTAAAAACCAATATCAATTGTGGTTGGATCATGACAATCATGATGAAAAGGCAATAAAAAATATTATCCAGCAGAATTCAAAAAATGAATTTGAATACTTTGCTGTCTCTAACCGGGTAAATAGCGTAAAAAATAATGACAGTGATTGTATCAGAATGGTTGTTTAAAAATTAGAAGTCGAGGAACAAGCTTCGGTGATTGTTCCTTGACTTCAATTATTTAATCATCAAAATCACCTTCAGGGCCTTTATCAGAGTTAATTAAGCTCGCTTTTTCTCTGATTTTTTCTGGTGTCCATTCAACATGATTTTCAATTTGACTGATAACGGGTCCGGCGGAAAAAGCGTTTTCTTTAAGCAGATTTTGAATAGCTATATTTGCTGAGTTTTGTGCATTAAAGACATCCGTCAACATATGATAGATAAAATCTTCAACTCTTTTTACCATCCTTTCTCGGATTTCCATTGGTTGACTCATGATTTTATTTTCAAAGGGTAAATTTAATTTTTTATAATTCCCTTTTTTTAAGCCTTTTTCATCTGCATATGTTTTCATTTCCTTCCAGAGTTCTTCTGTAACACCCTCTCCTTCGACCTTGATAAATTCATCACCATCTAAGATTGCATTCCCGAAATCATTGACTTCCAATCCCCATGAAACCATTTGCAATGCAGTAGCTACATTAGCTTTGGTGGTTCTGGTTTGAGCTACGATTTTTCTTAGTCGCTCAGAACTATTACCAGAGGTACCATGTTGAGCGCCTGAAATGCGATAATGAACCAATGCTTCATGAATTTCAGCTGTTAATTTTACCTGGATTCCCTGATCACTGGCCTCAATTCCATGGGTTGTTCCATTATTTAATGCGATCCAATCCGGGAATACCCCATTTGCATTTAAACCCTGCACTAAAAATAGAGCTTCCTCTTTGGTTGAAAGTCCGTCTTTACCTTTAATTTCACCGACTTCAGTTTCCAATCCTGCCCATTTGGGCACATATTTATTTAATTCGATACTGGCTAATAAATTTTCTGCATCGCTCATGTGAGACGCATCGATAGCTATTGAGGTGATACCAGCTTCGAATAAACTTGGGATTTCTGTTTTTGCTGTCTCAATATCATCCGCATTTTTGATACCATAATGATCTGCATGAACAGCAACCGGAATTGTAATTTGTAATTCATTACAGGTGGCATCTATCTGACGTGCGATATTCCAAAAGTTTGTTGCACAATATGCATTTTGTCCACCTTCTGACTTTGCAATCTCAATGATCAACACTGAATTTGCTTTTTGAGCCGCTTTTAAAGCTCCTTTTATAATACAATTATTTCGGGCATTTGCTGCAATCGTCATTGCACATCCCTTGTCAACCAAGGCTTGGTTGATTACTTTTCCGCTCACCAACAATGCTTTTGAATTTGGAAATAACTTCGTAATATTTGGTGGGCGGCCAATTTGGAGGGCTTTTTCAAATTCTTTGATAGTGAATTTTTTATTTTGATTACTCATGTCGATCACCTATCTATTTGATTAACATAAAGGTTAATGTCATTAATTTATCGTGTTGAATTCTTATACATCATATCTTAAAATTTCTGCAACATTATTATGATTTTTAGGTGCCAGGTAAGGCTAAGGAATTATTGTATTAGTAAAAATGGTCAAATTATTTGGGAGGGCCTGTTAGATAATTTTGATAACTAACAGGAAAATCGATAAAATTAGCTGTGTTGTTGACAATATTTTCCAGGAAGTTCTTAAATATCATCAAGTGTGACACCAAATTCTTCTTTAATTGACAGTCTCAAATCTCTATCATGTTCTAAGCCAACATATCTAATTTCAGTTATTATTTTATTAACAATAACATTTAAATCATCAGAGTCTGAGCTGTTTCGGATCAGTGAGCGAATACCAGAACGCTTGAGATTATCAATCACAGCAAACCTGATTCTTTTTTTAATAAGCCCCAGGGTTTTCTCATCAATATTCTTAAAATAGTATTCTATTTCCGCCTGGTTCTTGCCAATTAAAGCTAACTTTACCCATATGGTATACATATTTCCCGGATCTTTATTGGTCTGGGATAATACCACATTTGCGGTGGCTGACATTAGAAAGATTAATGCCAGGAACAAAGTATATTTTTTAAGCGTTTTCATTATATTTCACCATTTATGAATTAGCAATTACAGAATAAAGACGTATAGATGTTAATTCATTATCGGTATTTTAATGAGAACCTTTAATTTTTTTAAGTTTATTATTTTAGTAAATCTTTCAATAAATTATTAACTAATTTTGGGTTGGCTTTGCCACTGGTTTGCTTCATTACCTGTCCTACAAAAAAACCAAAAACTTTTGTTTTCCCTCCTTGATACTCTTCTGCCTGCTTTTGATTATTTGCTATTATTTCCTGGCAAATGGCGACAATTTCTGATTCATCCGTGACTTGTTTCAATCCGTTTTTTTCTACTATTTCTGTGGCTTTTTTTCCGGTTTCAAACATTTCAATCAATACTGTTTTGGCTATTTTACCACTAATTGTATTATTCTGTATTAATTGAATTAGTCCAATTAATAATTCAGGGTTTATTTTAGCATCATCGATGGATAATTGTTTTTCATTTAAGAGTCTGGCGATCTCGCCCAGTATCCAATTAGTAACTATCTTTGCATCAGCACCTAAGGTAATTGTTTCTTCAAAAAAAAGAGAAAGTTTTCTGTCTGAAACCAAAATGGAAGCATCGTGATAACTTAATTGAAATTGATCCTGGTACCGTTCTTTTTTTTCATCTGGTAATTCTGGTAAGCGTTTTCTGGCAGTATCAATATCAACCTGATTTAAAGTTATTCTGGGAAGATCCGGACAAGGGAAATATCGATAATCATCAGAATCTTCTTTGGTTCTCAATACTTTTGATTTTTTTTGATTTGCATCCCATAACCGTGTTTGCTGCATTATTTTTTCACCATCTAAAATTGCGTCGGTTTGTCGTGCAACTTCATACTCGATGGCTGCCTGAACATTTTTAAAAGAATTCAAATTTTTTGTTTCAGTTCTTGTTCCAAATTCCTTTTGTCCCATGGGGCGGATGGAAACATTGGCATCACATCTTAAGTTTCCCTTTTCCATATTACCTTTGCAGATCTCCAGGTAGGTTACAAAAGAATAGATTTTCTCCATGTAAGCCTTTGCCTCCTGAGAGGATCGAATGTCCGGTTCAGACACAATTTCTACCAGTGGAATACCGGCTCGATTTAAATCGACATAACTGGCTTTATCATCTTCTCCTTCGTGTACCAATTTACCGGCATCTTCTTCCATATGAATTCTAGTAATTCCAATTCTTTTGGTTTTACCATCAACATCAATATCAATCCAGCCATTCTCGCACAGCGGTAAATCAAATTGAGAAGTCTGATAGGCTTTTGGCAAATCAGGATAAAAATAGTTTTTCCGAGCAAACTGGGAGTTTAAATTGATATTACAGTTGGTTGCTAGTCCCAGCATTACTGCAAACTGAACAGCCTTTTCATTGATAGTCGGTAAAACACCGGGTAATCCTAAACAAACGGGGCAGCTGTTAAAATTGGGATCTAATCCAAATTCAGTTGAACAGCGACAAAATATTTTAGTATTTGTAGCTAGCTGTGCATGCACCTCTAGTCCGATGACTGTTTCAAATTCCATGTTTTTTATAGTTAATTGATATTGACCTAATTTCAGTTTAATAACTTCAAATCGGTCTTTATAGTGCCAACTAATAAATTTCTGGTCAAGAAGAGGCTTAAATAATTGGCATAAGTTGATAATTAATAATCCCTGAAACTATCAAAGTTTCAGAGAGTGTTTTCATTTGTAAGAAAATGTGTTTTATGTTTATAATGACAACAGGTATAATGAAAGTTCACTTTGTAATTGTCATAAAGATGTTAAGTCCGATTTGTTAATGATTAAACGGATGATAAAAATGGATTGGGAATTATTAAGGCATCAAATGGTGTCTTATCAAATTAAAAACAGGGGCATTCAAAATAAAGCTATTCTGGAAGCTTTAAAGCGTATCCCCAGACATTTATTTGTTCCTCCGGAAATCAGAGACGAGTCCTATTGTGATCATCCACTTCCCATAGGCCTCAATCAGACTATTTCTCAACCGTATATTGTGGCTTTGATGACCAATGAACTGGAAGTTCAACCCCACCATAAAATACTTGAAATTGGAACGGGTTGTGGTTATCAAACAGCAATTTTAGCTGAGCTGGTTGCTGAAGTATATAGTGTTGAAATTATACCAGATCTATTTGAGTTGGCTCAAAAAAATCTGGACCGGCTTAAATTTCAGAATATTCATCTAAAGAATGCTGATGGCTTATCAGGCTGGGAAGATGCGGCGCCCTTTGATGGCATCATTATCACGGCAGCTCCTGCAGATATTCCAACGCCATTATTGCAACAATTAAAACCAGAAGGATTAATGATCGTTCCTGTTGGAACCTTCTTTCAGTCTTTATACAAAATTAAAAAAGCTTCCTCTGGTCAGATTCAGAAAAAAACGATCACACAGGTGCGATTTGTACCTATGACAGGAAAAGCGGAAAAAATATATAATTACCAATTGTCTTAAATTAAGAAAAATGGCAGTTATCTAACAATAAACCTGTTCGATAGTGGAAATCTGGTAAAGAGATTTTGCAATAAAGTATCTCATTAAATAAGGTTTCGTAGGGTTGTATGTTTACATCTCTTTTGTGCAATCCCTTTATTAGTATTTCAGTTTTTTTAAGAAATACTGAAATTACTGACTGTTTTTGGATTTTTTTTAGATGATCAGATAGTAAAAGTTTGGCCATACTGTAAATCCTGAATCTGTCCATCGCCGGATATTTCATCGATAATTGATCCTCATGTCCTCCGAATTTTGTCAATAGTTGTTCATCAAGTAATCCAAACTCATGCTTTACCGCTAAACGTATCCATAGATCATAATCTTCGCAGGCCATCATTTTTTCATCAAATCCTGTTGTCTGTTTAAAAGTATCTCGTTTAATAAATACTGATGATGGTGTCACGGTACACAATTGAAGGCTTTCAGAAAAAATATTTCCCTGGGGTTTTTGATGTATTGTTTTTGGATTAACACGTTTTCCCTTTCTGATCCATCGTTCCTGTGTTTGAGATATATGAATGGAAGGATGTGTCAGGTGAAATTTAATCTGTTTTTCCAGCTTGTTCTGATGCCAAATATCGTCAGAATCTAAAAAGGCAATGTATTCCCCCTGGCTAACTTCTACGCCAATATTTCGAGCATGACTAACACCTAAATTGTCAGTTTTGACATATTTTAGCACTTTTGAATATTTAGTATCGATTTCAACATCAGTTCCGTCTGTTGATCCATCATCAATAATGATCAATTCAAAATCATCAAATGTCTGGGTTAAGACTGAATCGATGGCATTGATTACATTTTGTTTTCGATTAAAGGTTGGTATGATAACAGAAATTAGCGGTTTTTTCATATTGAATTTAGGGTCATTACATTTGATTGGTATAGAACCTGCTTTTGCCGATAAGGCTGTCATATCAGCTTAATAATGGCAAAACAGCGCAATATTCTCAGAAACTTTACAGACTATCTAATTTAGGCTAATAATCACTCCTAAATACAAAACAGCTTTATTAACTTGATAATATATTGTTATGATTAGTTTTAAAAAAATTGTATACTGTGTTTTTTTTATTTTAGTATCGAATGTCATTTTTGCTGCATCTATTATTATTGACCTTGAATTGCCGGATAATAAGCTTTCTTATCCGATACAGCAAACGATAGAACCCGTACAGGATACTGAAATTGAAGACCTTAATTTCAATCCAGATGATTCTGTAAAAACTGTTGAACCTCAAAAAGAGCAAGATCAATTATTTGAATTAAATGATTTGGAAGAAGATACCGCTGATATTGAATCTGAATTAATAATAAACGATAGTCAAGAAACTACCATAATTGATGATGTTAACCAGGTTGATGAACCTGATAGTTTATCTGAACCGATAATAGATGATGGTCAGGAAACTACCAGCATTGATGATGTTAACCAGGTTGATGAACCTGATAGTTTATCTGAACCGATAATAGATGATGGTCAGGAAACTACCAGCATTGATGACGTTAACCAGGCCGATGAAGCTGATATTTTATCTGAATCAATAATTAATGATAGTCAGAAAACTATCATAATCGATAATGTTAACCAGGCTGATGAACCTGATAGTTTATCTAAATCAAAAACGAACTATAATCAGGAAGCTACTTTAATCGAAGATTATAGTAATACTGATAACCCTAATAATTTAACTGATAATAGCAGTTTGTTTGTCCAATCTGAAAAATTCGATATCGATTTTTTTACAGATTCCTTTTTTAATGTGTCATCTAAATTGATTCCCAAAATTTCACCTTCTCCGCTTAAACCGCAATCTTTTTACTGTTTTTTAGGTCCGGTTTATAAAAGTTCCTTTAAAGTTCCTGACATTCCGATTTATACAAATAAAAAGATAAACGGGTTAATTCGTCTTTACACCCAGCGGAAAATTAAAGTCTTAAAACGTGCGATTGAACGCTCAGCAACATATTTAGGTATGATGCGTAGGATATTTCGTGAATATCAATTACCTGAAAATTTGGTATATTTGGCGATAGTCGAATCTAATTTAAATTCAAAAGCAAGATCCAAGGCGAATGCACTAGGAATATGGCAATTTATGAGGCATACTGGGCGGATATTTAATCTTAACCAAAGTTGGTGGCACGAAGATCGTTATGACCCTGTAAAATCAACACATGCTGCAGCCAGATATTTGACCAACTTGCATCGTCAGTTTAAAGGAGACTGGGAGTTGGCATTAGCAGGCTATAACAGTGGTTCCGGGCGAGTCAGAAAAGCCCAAAGAAAAGCAAAACGGTTGAAAAAAAATCCGTTATACTGGAATCTTGATTTACCAAGGGAGACCAGAGGTTATGTTCCAGCTTTTTATGCCGTGGCCAATCTTTTTTCGGATTTAGAAAAGTATGGTTTTGAAACAATACCAGCTTTGGAAAAGGAACAAAAGATGCAAACTTTGGAAGTACCTGGAGGTGTGTCTTTATCTGAAATTGCAAGGGTTTTTAATATCGAGTATCAGAATTTTAAAAAAATGAATCCGAGTTTAATCAAAGGGATGACCCCCGCAACATTGACAACCTACACTATAAAAATTCCGGCAACCATAAATATAGAAAATAAGCAACTTGAGAAAATCGATCTTTTAAAACAATTTCGTCAGAAATTCTGGAAACATCATAAAGTAAGGAAAGGTGACACTTTGTGGGCAATTTCAAGAAAATATAGAATTCCGATCTCAAAAATTAAAGCTTTTAATCAATTTCGCAGAAAGAACTTGTTGCGGATCGGGCAAAAAATCATGTTACCTGTTCCAAATGAGTGGAAAGAAAATCAGATTGCAAAAGCGACCATTCCAAATTTAAAAAAGGCTAAAGAAACCTTAGATAAAATGCCGGGTGTGACCTATGTTCACGAAGTTGAAAAAGGCGATACGCTCTGGAATATTGCCCAACGATTTAATGTTTCGATAAGGTCTATAAAATCATGGAATCGTGGTAATTTAACCAGTCGAATTTTACAAATTGGTACAAAGTTGTTTATTAAAATGCCAGTAGATATTGCCAAAAGTATTAATAGTATTAAATTATGAAATATTAACCAATAATTGGGGTTATATTGGATGTCAATGATGCAATAGATAAACATTTTATAATCTACCAAAAAGGTTTTTCTCTGATTGAAATATTGGTAGCACTGGTCATTATTTCGACAATGACGGCGCTGTTTAATGTTTCGTTCGGGAAGATGTACCATAAATCGCAGCTTAAAACGGCATCTGCTCTATTAAAACAAACACTTATTAATTCTCGGCTGACAGCCATCACTCAAAATTTATCAGTGCAGCATAAGATTTTAGAAAAAATGTTATGTACCCGGACGAAAAAAAATCAGGATTGGAATCAATGGAACTGCAAGCATCTAAATGGAGAAAATATTAATTATTACATGAAAGGACAAATTAACTTCTCATCCAGAGGATTTGCGTCACCTAAAACGATCAAAATTTATCTGGGGGAATTAACTCTATCGCTTATAATAAATATCAATGGTAGCATCCGTGAAGAGTTTACATAAGAATAAAGCTTTCACGTTGATTGAAGTATTGGTCAGCATTGTTGTTTTTTCATTTATAATCGGAATAGCCAGTAAAAATATTGAGCCGGTTAGTAAAAAATTTTTGATGGTGAACAACATTAGGCATCAATTTGAACTCATCCATAAAACCAATCAGTTTTTTCTGAATCTTTCTAAAAATTCTAACTATCTGCAGCCCGGTACTTATCCTATCCCCTTGAATTCAATTAATTCTTCAGAGTTTTTTAAGTCATTAAAACTGCAAACATTACATAGTAACGCTCCTGATTACATCATAGGAAAGTTTACCAGTACGGATTTTCAGAATCAGCAAATAAAATGGTATGTCTATCGATTTTAAAAACCTAAAAGGATTTTCTTTAATTGAGCTATTAGTAACTCTGATTATTGTCACAATACTGATTGGTATCATTAGTACCCAATTCCCCGTTTTTAATAAGTTGATTAATCGTTATTCTGATCAATCATTGTTTAAAGAAAACTATCTGGTGTTTCTGTCAATATTTAGCAAGGATTTTTATGAATCAGAGTTATATGAGCACTTAAATAAAGATGTCATTTTATTTAAGCTGGATTTGAATTTTGATTCTGATTATAAAGATGCGACAGAAAATATATCATATCGATGGAATACCGGGAAAAGTCGTATTGAGCGTAAAAGCGGTAAAGGGAATTTCCAGGTCATTCTGGATGGTGTGGATCAGTTAAAATGGGAGTTTGATGTGATCAATGAGATGATTTGCCTAAATGTTCAAATAAAATCAGTTTTTTCGATTAAATATAATATTGTTGAGTTTTGTCGTCCTTCTTATCTCAACTAATTCCGATATAAAATGGAATATTGCCAAGAACCTTTGCCATGAAGTCCATAGCTGTACTTAGAAACCAGGGAAGAAATAAAATTAATATAGCGATTATTCCAACAATTTTTGGAATGATCGCTAATGTCATTTCCTGGATTTGAGTGACTGCTTGAAAAATAGATACCAGTAAACCCAGAACTAGGGCTGTAATTAGTAAGGGAGCAGCCAGCTTCACTCCCACAACAATGGCATCAGTTGCAAATGATACAACGAATTCCGGTGTCATAAATAAATTCTCCTTTTGTTAACCTGTGAAGCTTTTAACCAGCGATGCGGTCACTAAATACCAGCCATCTACTAAAACAAATAGCATTAACTTAAATGGCAAGGAAATCATGATAGGTGGTAGCATCATCATACCCATTGACATCAAAACAGAAGCAACCACCATGTCAATCACCAGAAATGGGACGTATATGATGAACCCCATTTGAAAAGCTTTTTTTAATTCACTGATGATAAAAGCTGGAATCATCACCCATACCGGGACATCATCTAAATTACGAGGTCTTTTTATTTTGGCGATTCTTACGAATAGCGCCAGATCTTTTTCCTGGGTATAAGTTGCCATAAAGGATTTAATTGGCGTTATGGCTTTCTCAAGAGCAACTTTTTGACTGATTTTTTTATCCAGATATGGATCCAGAGCTTCCTGATTTATTTTTGACCAGGTTGGGGCCATAATGAAAAAAGTTAAAAACATTGAAAGTCCGATAATAACCTGATTCGGCGGAGATTGTTGAGTTCCCAGGGCATTTCTTAAAAAAGAAAGTACGATGACGATTCTGGTGAATGACGTTGTCATTATTAGAATTGCCGGTGCCAGGGTTAAAATCGTTAATAAAGCAATAACCTGTAAAGCAGAAGCTACTTGATCAGGATTATCTGATTGTCCAACTTCCAGATTGAAACTGGGTATGGGGATATTTTGTGCGAACAATTCCGGAACTGCCACGATTGATGATATTAAAATCAATAAAAACAGGAATCCAATATTTTTCTTTTTTATCATGATATATAAAAATACAAAGGTTGAATTTTAATAGTAGATCCAGATTGTACTAAATGTTTCAAAAAATAGATATTATTGTTAAGAAATTTTTTCTGTGTTAAAATTAGATTTTTAATTGTTTGTTTAGATTATCCTATGTTGAAAGCAATTTTCTGTAATGATTTGATGGTGCTAATCACAAAATTTCTTTTTTGAATGTACTTTTCCCATTCAGTCTTAACCATTAAATCTGATCGTAAAACCGTCATTTTTTCTTGATAAGGTTGAAGTATTTTCCGGCTTTGTTTCTGGTATTGGGTATTAAGTTCAGTCGCCTGGGCTCTTGATTTTACTTTCTTTAGCTGATCCTGATGTTTTTTCTTCATTAATTGAGAGATTGTTTTCTGTCTTTGTTCCAAATTAAAATATAAAGATATGTTTTGATAGATGGTTTTTTGATCACTCTCATATTTTTTTCGAATTTTGATTTTAAATAGCGGATGAATTGAAAAATCTTTGAATATCTTTTGCGTAAACTGGCTAACTATTTTTTTGTTATGCTTCTTTTTGTTTAAATTTGATCTTGAAAGTTCAAACATTTCATGGATGAAATTGAATTGCCAGATAAAATAGTTATCTGTTTGAGATTTTTCTATAGCAATAATACTTCCCATTTTTTGTTGTTTAATCGGAATTTTACTAATAATACTTTTAGAGTAAATATTGCTGCCGGCAAGGTTCAATCGGGTTATTAATTGTATTTGCTCAAAAAATAACCGTTCGTCATTTTTCAATAGCGCCAGCCTTACCAGCATGTCAATGGTCGGGAGGTAATATTGATCTCGTAATTGATGCTCTTTAAGTAAGTGTATGGCTTGATTGATATCTTTGGATCGATAGGCTTTGATGCCTCTCCAATAATCAACCTGTCGGTAGTGCGGTATAATCTCCGATATTTTATCAATGGTATTTCCAAATTGTTGAATTCTACCATAATTTTTTTGGGCGTTAGCTAAGAAAAAGAGTGAATAGATATCTGGGTATCGCCAGGAATCTGCTGTTTTTTCAAATTTTTCGACCATATATAACGATTGTCCGGATGCCAAATAATCAGTCAATTTTTTTTGTCTTTGTACCCAGGGGATATAGATTAAAAGAGAAATAGCCGTAAAAACAATGAATATTGAATTTATACTGATAAGCAGTAATTTGGAATTTTCATTTTTTGTTTGAGACTGTCTGGATTCTTTTAGGTAAGCAATATAAAGAATAAAACTGGCTGCTATTAATGTATAAACGGGAAATTTTGTAACCATCATCCGAGGCGCAACCGAAAATAGGCTTTGAATTCCATAAGCTATCAATCCACCTGCAATACCTAAGGCTAATTTTCGATAAAACAAGTTTTCAGATTTAATAATGATGAGATATATCTGTCTGAATAGTACTGCCCAAAAAAATCCTAATATGATGACTCCGATGATTCCAGCTTCCTGGGTGAACTCCAGTATTTCGGAATGAACGTGGTTATAACTTTGTTCATTCCAAAACAGACGGGCTGATGGATTCTTAAACAAGAAAAATAGATTATATGAAGCACCCAATCCAAATCCAATGAATGGAGAACTTAAAATAGAATCGTATGCGGCTTCCCATGATAATAATCGCCCCCAAAAGGCCTCTCCTGTAAAAATACTTTTTAACCGGAGTTTAGTCGTTATTCCAGAGATTAGGGCAGATTTATCATGATTTAGATAGAGAAAAAGCAAAACCCCCATGCCAATTAATATTCCCACAAACACTAAGGTAGAAAACTGCTTTCGGTATTTTGGATAAAAAACTAAAAAAGTGATGATTGCGATAAAAATAATGCTGATCAGACTGGCCCCCCAGGCTGCTCTGGTTTTTGTCAGATAGAGGATAATCAAACTGGAAAAAGAAACGATGATGTAAAATAAATTGTGTTTGATCCATCGTTTCCCATTTTCTTTACCCAGCGGAACAGCCAGCATTAAAAAAACGGGTATTAAGGTAGTAATGAATCCTGCCAGATAGTTGATATTTCCAAATGTTACTTTAATTCTATCGACAGGGTTATCACCCAGTAAGGGATCCCATCCGTATAATTCCAGAACTCCCCTTAAGAAAATATAAATAATAGTGATACCAATAAGTTGTAGCAGAATATTAAAATCTTTTTCGGAATTAATTCCCAATAATAAATAAACCACCCATAGAACTAGAATAATATTGGTGACCAGTTCATATTGAAAATTGTAATTATACATCCCCTGGTAAATCAATATTCCTGGGATTGTAGCTATCAATGGTAAAGAAATCAAACCAAGGTGACGAAAAAAAAGTTTATCAAAACCTGGGCGATAAAAGAAAATTTGAATCAAAAATAAACAGGAAATCCCAATTAATATAACCAATATCTTATAACTGTTTGCGTGGTAGAATTGATAGGAGACATGCAAATTGACGATTAAAAACAGAAGACCAGCCAAAAATGCAGGATTTTTTATATAGTTGATTACATTGGTTAAATTCATTATATTTAAGTGATTATTTTTTTTAACTATTTATGGTGGAAAAAAAAGTCCTGATTCATTAAGATTCCATTATATATGGAAGTCAATAGGGAAAGTTAGAAAGTTTCTTTATACTTAAAAATAAGGAATTTGGACAATGAATTATGAATCGATTATTTTTGAAGTTGTCTAACTTAAAATACTTATCAAATTTTGTAAATTTATTAATAAACAAGGATGAAAATTGATTGACACGGTTTTTCGGTTACTGTTTCGGTTCGAAGGATTGATGACCGAAAAACAAATATGTCAGGTTCTGGGTATTACCAAATATCAGGATTTTGAAAATCTTAGAAATTTATTAAATAATGATCAGAGATTTGTTAATGTTTCCAGCAAACTATGGAAAACTGCTTCATTGGATCATTTTCTGGACAATCAATCTTTAGATAAAACTAGTTTTGTCATTACTGATATTGAAACCACAGGTTCAATACGGGGAAAAGATCGAATTATTGATATTGCTGCTGTCAAAGTAAAGAACGGTGAAGTCATTGGTGAGTTCAACTCTCTGGTCAACCCGGAAATGAAAATAACGATTCCGATCAGACGGTTGACCGGTATAACCAATAAAATGGTCATCGGTTCGCCGCATATAGAGACAGTTTTACCTAAATTTGTTGAATTTGTAGATGATGGAGTGTTTGTTGCACATAATGCAGCATTCGATTTTAATTTTATTAATCATGAAATTAAGCGATTAAAGCATCAATCATTTAAAAATCCGATTGAAATATGCTCTTATCGTTTGGCTAAAAAAGCAGTTCCAGAAGCGACGTCTCATGGTATTGTGGCTCTATCTAAGTTTTTTAACTATAAAATGGAAAACCATCATCGGGCAATGCCTGATGTTAAAGCGACACTTCATTTTTTTAATATATTTTTAAAAATTTTGGCTGAGAGTGGCATTGATGATCTATTTCAGTTGATCAATCTTCAAAAAGATAAACTAACTAAGAAAAAACTGAGAAAAAAAATCCACAAGCAATTCAAATATCGGAAATCAAAAGTTAAATGACCTCAAAAACAAGTAGTAATATTACCAAGAAATTTATAAAAAAGATTTCTGAGAAAAAAAATCTCGCCATTTCGGAAATCAATGAACAATGGCAAGCGGCAATTTCCAAAAAGGTGTTGTTCCGTGAATATACTGACAAATCAGGGTTTCTTAGAAAGAAAACATTTCAAAATGTTGTATCTGATATGACAGGGATTAAATTAATTGAAACCTATACGAATATTGATCAGGCAAAACAGGAACTTTTTGTTAATCTAATACCCATTAGATATGTTAAAAAGTATCAATTTATTCCTTATCATTTTGAAGGAAATACGATTGTTTATGCGGTGTCTAACCTTTGGCCGGCTGATCCATACGAAAAAGCAACCTTGGACTTAGGCTTTGAATCCTTTTCACTGGTTTTGGATACTGCTGAAAATATATTGGAACGTATTAATCAGATTTATGATAGAAATTCAGGAACCGCTGAAGAGGCGGCAGAAGTATTAGAAGGGGATGAAGATTTAAATTACTTGAACGAGTTCTCTTCTGAAGAAACTGAAGATTTATTAGATGTTGAAGATGAAGAACCGATAAAAAAATTGATGAACTCTATTTTATTTCAGTCGGTTAAAGATTCAAGCTCTGATATCCATATTGATCCCAGCACCCAGGAAACAACTGTAAGATACAGAATCGACGGAATATTACATCAGATTACTAAAGTTCCCAAACAAGCTCATATTCCATTGGTCAATCGAATTAAAGTCATGGCAGGATTGGATATATCCACCAAAAATCAGGCTCAGGATGGACGTACGATGATTCTTCTGGCAGGGCGAAAAATAGATATTCGTGTATCTATTATTCCGACCATCCATGGAGAAAGAGCTGTTATGCGTTTGCTCAACCAGAGTAAAGGAATTATTTCACTGGAAAACCTGGGTATGAATTCTGAAATTGTAGCCCAGGTTGAAGATATCATCCATCAACCCCATGGCATTATTCTTGTGACAGGGCCCACAGGATCCGGTAAAACGACAACTCTATATTCGGCCTTAAACAAAATAAACGCCCAGGAAAAAAACATTGTTACGATTGAAGATCCGGTAGAGTACAGAATTGCCGCATATGGACAAATGCAGGTTAATGAGAAAGTGGGTGTCACCTTTTCAAAAGGACTGAGAGCCATGTTGCGACAAGATCCGGATGTGATCATGGTGGGTGAAATGCGTGATACGGAAACAGCTCAAATTGCCATACAGGCATCCTTAACAGGGCACTTGGTCTTGAGTACTGTGCATACCAATGATTCAATTTCCACAATTATTCGTTTAATTGATATGGGTATCGAGCCTTTTTTGGTTACGAGCACATTAAGTGCCATATTGGCCCAACGATTGATCAGGAAAATATGTCCTCATTGTAAAGAACCGATTTCAGTCCCCTGGGAAGAATTAAAAAAACTCAATTTTCAAAAAATCATCAACAAAGGAGAGTATTCTGGGCAGCTTTGGCACGGGTGTGGTTGTGAAAAATGTTTGAATACCGGTTACTCCGGTAGGACAGGAATTTATGAATTGCTGATTCTGAATGATCAATTACGGAAAGTTGTGCAAAAATCAGCTGATTCTACACAAATTAAGCAAGTAACTTTGGAACAGAAAATGAAAACACTCCAATACGATTGTGCGCAAAAAGTGCTTGAAGGAATAACCACAATTGATGAAATGCTACGTGTTGTGTACTCAGACCAAAATTCGCAAGAAGCTGGCAATAATAAAAAATTATAAACGAGAAAAAAATGCCTGAACCATTAACGATTAACCGGCAAAAAAATCAAGGAATCAAATATCATTTATTGGTAAAACTAATACTAATTGTAACAATTGTATTTGTTGGTGGAATTGCAGTACTAGATTTTTTCTTTATTGATCAATTAGCTAAATTTAAATTAGACCAGTTATATGAAACAGGTGAAACAACATCAATTGTCACTTCTGAATTGGCACTTAGTAGTATGTATAGTAGAAAACAACAATATATCAGCCAGCCACTAAGCCAGTTATTTGAAAAATCCAGCATTCAAAATGATTTTCTCTTACAAATATCAGTGATCTTGTTTCCAAGTGGGATTTACTATGCTTCTACCAATGAAAACTTCAAAAACAGAAACATCCACCCCAGTCTTCTTCAGAAATTAAACCAGCATAAAGGTAAGACAACCCATATTGAAAAAATAAATTATAAAATAGAAAATAAAACAATTACTGTATTACAATTCCTAAGAAATATAATCGTTAACAACGATAAAGAAGAAATTCACGTTGCGACGACTCAAGTATTATACAATTACAGTCTGATTATAGATAAAACCCGGCAGACATTATTTATGTTTGGTGGAATAACCTTGGTGGGTGTTGTTTTGATCCTGGCTGCAATATATTTTCCCATTTCCAGAGACCATTTAAAATTAATAGAGGCGTTAAAGCAGGTTAAAAAGAAGAACTTTGATTATAAACTAGCGATTAAAAGTAAGGATGAGATCGGGACTCTATTTACCGAATATAACGATATGGTAGAGTCGGTTAGGTATATGCTACTACAGCGATCTAATGGGAAATTAAATGGTCAAAATGGAGATCATTCCGATTTGCCTTCCGAAATGCCGGATCTGACCCTAAGGAAAACAGAATTAACCTGTTTATGTACACGTATTCCAAAAATACAACAACATATTCAAGTAGATGATTCCGGTTCAATTGCCTCTTTTGTTAAAAAACACCTTGAACCCATCGACAATGCCTCTCAATCCCATGGTGGACAAATCGTTAAAATTATTGGCGATAAGGTATTTGTTTTATTTGAAGGGATAAATAGTATTGATAATGCGATTCGCGCTGCACTAAAATGTAATCAAAAATGGAAAACGATTAATCATGAGAGAAAAGTGCTAGGGAAAGAATTTCTTGAATATGGCATTGGATTACATTCAGAAATTGGTTTGGTTGGTGGATTGGCAACATCACTTGAAAATTTCACCATCATTGGTGAAGCTGCCAGTATAGCTGAATATCTTTGTACATGTTCCAGTCGGGAAGAAGTTTTAATCAGTTCATCCATGATGGAAAAAACGAATGGTTCTTACCAACACCAAGGAATAGAAAACTTAAATAGAGCACTACTACTGGACGAAGAGGTATTTATTCTGACCGGGGGAGTTATTCCTGAATCGGAATTAACAGATCAAAATGGTGAAGGAGTCTCTCTGGCAGGTATGAATGGAGATTTTGAAAATACCCATGAAAGGTCATACGATGCGTCTATTCCCGATATTCTTGAAGAAACCCTTTCTACATCACCTCTTGAACTAGTTGGCATTGAAGAAAAAGAAACGGACATCAAACTATCCCAGAATATCACTGAAAATAGTTTCAAAGATATTGATACTGTAGAATTTAATGATATACCTATTGATGAAGAACTAATTCCGGGTAAAGCTTCATCATCCAGTTCCTTGTGGAAAAAAATCAGTTCAGAAATCAAAACGGAAGAGGAATAAATTTATTTCTACCATGCAGCTTTTCCGGTTAGATAATAAGCGATGATACCGGTTATTTCATGTATAAAAACAGAGAGGTTATTTAAACCGGCGCTGGAAGGGATATAGTTTCTAAAATCTTTAGAAGGGGTATCCCTACTTCGGAAGTCAACAAGCAGTAAATCCGGAAACACATTTTGATTTTTAAAGCATCCGATTGACCGATGCATATGGAAAGCTGAAGTGATTAGCAGCAATTGCTTAAATTGATATTTCTGAATAACCTTGGCAGTCTCCAGTGCGTTTTCAAAGGTATTTTTTGAATCAGGCTCTACAATTATTTTATCCTCAGAAACTCCCCATTTCTTCGCAAAATCAGCTAACAAAGCTGCTTCTGATTTACCACTGGATAGTAATCCACCATCACCACCGGAAATGATCAGATGGTCTGCTTGTTTATTTTTTACGATCTCAATTCCTTTAATGATTCTATCGGCAGCTGTTGAAAACATCAAACTTTGCTGATTGCTATGCTTTAAATTCAGCATTCCTGACAAAACAATAACAGCATCATAATGGTCTTTTAATGAGGAAGATTGTTGGAGGTTTTCTAAGTAACCCATTGCCTTGTTGGTAATGAAACCAGTTGTCACGGCGCAGGAGATTATAAAAAATGACAAAAAGATCCCCTTAATTTTTTTTGAGAAACGGCTGCTTAAAATAGCAATGAACAATACTAAAAAAATATAAAACAGAGGATCCAGTAAAAAGGTAATAAATTTTGATAAACTAAAGAACATTTATTTACTCAGCTAATTCGATTAATCCCGGGTTAAATGACGGTATTTTATTCGTTTGGGGATGATTGAGTTTTCACCCAGCCTGGCTTTTTTATCATTCTCATAATCTGAATAATTACCCTCAAACCATATCACATTGCTATCACCCTCAAAAGCTAAAATATGGGTTGCAATTCTATCTAAAAACCATCGGTCATGGCTGATTACCACAGCACAGCCTGCAAAATTTTCCAGGGCTTCTTCCAGGGCTCTTAAGGTATTCACATCTAAATCATTTGTGGGTTCATCCAATAGCAGTACATTAGCTTCTTCTTTCAGCATTTTAGCTAAATGAACCCGATTTCTTTCCCCACCGGAAAGTATACCGATTTGTTTTTGCTGATCATGGCCGGAAAAATTAAATCTGCCCACATAGGCTCTGGAATTAATATTTCGATTTCCAATCGTCAGCATGTTTTGTCCGTTCGAGATTTCTTCCCAGATTGTTTTATCCGGGTTTAAAACATCCCTGGACTGGTCAACATATGCTAATTGAACAGAATCCCCTTTTGATATAGTGCCTTTGTCGGGTAATTCCTGTTCAGTAATCATTTTAAATAAGGTTGTTTTACCAGCACCATTAGCGCCAATGACACCGACAATACCTCCGGGGGGTAAAGAAAATGTCAAATCATTTATTAGTACTTTTTCTTGAAAGGCTTTACTCAAATTATCAAACTCGACAACTTTTTTACCTAATCGGGGACCGGGTGGGATAAAGATTTGTAAATCAGAGTTTTCTTTTTCTTTTGATTGATTCCGAAGTTTTTCATAGGAACTAATTCTAGCTTTAGATTTGGTTCTTTTTCCTTTAGGTGTCATTCGAATCCATTCCAGCTCTCGTTTGAGTGTTTTTTGTTTTTCGGATTCTATTTTTTCTTCATTTTTTAGTTTTTGTTGTTTTTGTTCCAACCAGGATGAATAGTTTCCTTTCCAGGGAATTCCATGACCACTGTCCAATTCCAGGATCCAACCCGCCACATTGTCTAGAAAGTAGCGATCATGGGTTACGGCTATGATTGTACCTTCATATTTTTGAAGATGCTGTTCCAACCAGGCAACAGTTTCCGCATCCAAATGGTTGGTCGGCTCATCCAGTAATAAAATATCTGGTTTTAAAAGTAGTAAACGACAAAGGGCTACTCTTCTTTTTTCCCCCCCTGATATTACTTCTATTTTTGTATCACCGTCCGGGCATCGTAAGGCATCCATTGCCATATCTAATCTTGAATCCAGATCCCACCCATCTGCTTTGTCCAAAGCATCTTGTACTTCGCCTTGTCTTTCAATCAGGGAATTCATTTCATCATCTGACATTGGCTCTGCGAATTTATCATTGATTTCATTGAATTCTTGCAATAAATCAGCAATTTTTTGAACGCCTTCCCGGACAACTTCACGAACTGTTTTTTGGGAATCCAGGTTAGGTTCCTGTTCCAGATATCCAACTGTATGCCCTTCGCTAATAACTGTTTCTCCAACAATATCTTTATCGACACCGGCCAGGATTTTTAATAATGAACTTTTACCTGAACCGTTTAAACCGATAACTCCAATTTTGGCACCATAGAAATATGACAGATAGATATCTTTCAGTACCTGTTTTTTGTTATGAAATTTACTGACTCCAACCATGGAGTATATTACTTTTTCCGGTTCTGTACTCATTATTTACTCCCGTTATTTTTGTTGAATGATAATAAAGTATGGTATGTAACAGACTGTTAAATTACTGAATAGCCTAAAATAGCCTCAAATTCTTTTATTAAAAGCTAATTGCAATTTAAGATAATAAATATCAGAATTGTAAGATAAATATCAACCATCATCTGAATTTGTTGAACTTTTAAGAATCAACAATAGACTCCAATTTAGAATGAGCTATCGATGAAATGTGAAAAATGTGGATTGTTAACCGAAGATAACATTGCTGATTACGGGTATAAAGCCCTTTGTATTCATTGTGCCGAAAAAATGAGCGAACAAAAGCCTGTATTGTGTCATTATTGTAATAAGCAGATCTGGCCGAATATGTCTCGTTTTGAAGGTCATGAAACAGCAGTTTGTCAGCAATGCTACAAAGATAAAGACCAGATTTGCTTCAATTGCAGATTCCCTATATTGAATAATTCGGAAAAAAAGACTAGAATTTGTGAGTTTTGTAAACCCGATCTTACATTACCTGGATTTACATTGCAGAATTTAGAACCAATTT
>Ga0233431_1002103_pt1 | contig 29641 bp, 21 predicted proteins | sample SI_118_April2016_FD_179867 | JGI IMG/M metagenome (GOLD analysis project Ga0233431, IMG submission 179867) | Seawater microbial communities from Saanich Inlet, British Columbia, Canada - SI_118_April2016_200_MG | ecosystem: Environmental > Aquatic > Marine > Inlet | place: Canada: British...
CATAAATATACTCACGCAAGAGGATATTAGAATATCCGTTATCTGTCTGCCCCAGAACAGGACAAAATCTGACGAATTTTACTCTGATTTGAGTGAAAGGTCTAGAGGGTATCTGTTATTAATCTTAATTTGTCACATAGAATAGCATTCTGACAGAGAGTTTAGCTATTTAGATTTAAAACATCCTGCATATCGAAAAGCCCTGATTGTTTATCTGTTAACCAACCAGCTGCGCGGACTGCCCCTTTTGCAAAGGTGAGGCGACTAGAGGCTTTGTGGGTAATCTCAACTCGCTCACCAATATCGGCGAAGAGGACTGTATGATCTCCAACTATATCTCCAGCGCGGATGGTCTCGAAGCCAATTGTGCCACGATCTCGTTCACCTGTATTGCCTTCACGCCCGTAAACTGCACACTCGTTAAGATCTCTACCTAACGCATCGGCAACCACCTCTCCCATCCTCAGAGCTGTTCCTGATGGAGCATCTACTTTGTGACGATGATGTGCTTCTATCACCTCAATATCCACCTCATTACCCATAACTCGTGCCGCAAGGTCTAGAAGTTTAAAACAGAGGTTCACTCCCACACTCATATTTGGGGCAAAAACAATCGCTATCTCTTTAGCTGCCTCTTCGATGATAAGCTTCTCTGCAGAGCTAAATCCTGTAGTACCGATCACCATTTTACAACCTAGCTTGCGACATATCTCAATATTGGCGAGAGTAACTGCTGGGCGAGTAAAATCTATTAACACGGAACCTTTTGATAAAGCAGCTTCAAGATTATCGTCAATTTTTACACCTACGCGTCCAACTCCAGAGAGCTCTCCAGCGTCTAGATTAAGATAGTCGCTACCACTGCGCACCACTGCTGCGACTAAGGTTGCGCTATCATCTATACCAACTGCTTCAATTAGGGAGCGCCCCATACGACCGCCAGCTCCAGTGACGATAATTTTTGAACCGTTACTACTCATAATTATTACTCTTTAATTAATCAGTTAAATCTTCAAAAAAGCTTTTAACTTTACCCATCCAAGATGAGTGCTGCGGACTATGCTTCTCTCGTTTTTCATCTAAAGAGTTACCAAACTCTCGTAGCAGATCTTTCTGTTTACTGCTCAACTTAACTGGAGTCTCTATAACTATACGACAGAGCAGATCTCCAACACTGTGGCTGCGTACAGACTTAATTCCCTTCCCTCGTAAACGAAACATTTTACTAGTCTGTGAACCAGTGGGGATTTTTAATTTAAGACACTGTGTAGCACCGAGACATGGAACATCAACCTCACCACCTAACGCTGCAGTAACAATACTCACTGGAATATCGCAATAGAGATCATCTCCATCTCGCTTAAATATCTGATGCTCTTTTACTGAAACCTCTACAAATAGATCACCAGATGGACCGCCATTCTCACCAACCTCACCCTCTCCACTAAGTCGAATTCGATCACCGTTATCAACCCCTCCTGGGATTTTAACAGAGAGCTTCTTCTCTTTTTTAACTTTACCAGAACCTCGACATATTGGGCATGGATCTTTAATCTCTTTACCAGCACCATGACAGGTTGGGCATGCCTGCTCTACAGAGAAGAATCCCTGCTGCATTCTAACTTTTCCTGCTCCACCACAAGTGTTACAGGTTACTGGTGTTGATCCCGGTTTTGCTCCTGTACCATCACATTTAGCACAGCTATCTGTTACAGGAATTTTAATCTCTTTAGTCAAGCCAGAGACAGCCTCTTCAAGAGTGAGTTTTATACGGTAGGCTAGATCGGCACCTCTATAAACTTGTGGACCACCGCGTCTGCCACCACCACCGCCAAAGATATCACTAAAGATATCTTCAAAACCACCGAATCCTCCTCCGCCAAAGCCGCCACCCTGTCCTCCGCCCATAGATGGATCAACGCCAGCATGTCCAAATTGGTCATAAGCGGCCCGTTTCTGACCATCACTCAGAATCTCATACGCCTCCTTAACCTCTTTAAACTTCTCCTCGACATCAGCACCGCCATCAGGATTGCGGTCAGGGTGAAGCTTCATCGCCTTGCGTCGATATGATTTCTTCAACTCAGCTTCGCTCGCGTTGCGATCCACCCCTAGAACTTCGTAATAATCTCTTTTTGACATATTTTTTGATCAACCTTAATAAAATCACACAAAGCCGCAGAGACGCAAAGCTTTATAAATCACTCTTTGCACCTCTGCGACTTTGTGTGAGACAAGCCGTTTATATAATAAACTTTACTTCTTATCGTCATCAACCTCTTCAAACTCGGCATCGACAACATCGTCATCATCGTTAGAGCTTGAATCTGCTTCTGCTCCAGCTGCGCCATCTTCAGGGTTTTGACTATACATGCGTTCAGACATCTTTCCTGCCGCATCTCCTAGCGCTTTAGTTTTCTCTGCAATAGCTTCTGCATCATCACCATTCATAACTCCTTCAAGGTCGGTGATTGCTGCTTCGATAGCGCTCTTCTCATCTGCCTCTACCTGGTCGCCAGCCTCTTCCATCGCTTTGCGAGTTGAGTGGATAAGTCCATCTGCCTGATTGCGTGCACCAACTAACTCTTGGAACTTCTTATCCTCTTCTGCATGCGCTTCAGCATCCGCTACCATCTTCTCTACTTCATCATCACTGAGACCACTTGATGCTTTAATTATAATTGACTGCTCTTTACCAGTTGCTTTATCTTTTGCAGAGACATTTAGAATACCGTTTGCATCAATATCGAGGCTCACCTCAATCTGAGGCGTACCACGAGGAGCTGGTGGTATATCTGTTAGATCAAAACGACCTAATGATTTATTAGCAGCAGCCTGCTCTCTCTCACCCTGCAACACATGTACTGTTACTGCACCCTGATTATCATCAGCAGTTGAGAATGTCTGTTGTGCCTTAGTTGGGATTGTAGTATTTTTCTCAATCAATTTCGTCATCACTCCGCCCATAGTCTCAATACCAAGAGATAGAGGAGTAACATCAAGTAGTAGCACATCGTTAACATCACCAGAGAGAACACCACCCTGAATCGCCGCACCCATCGCTACAGCCTCGTCTGGATTGACATCTTTGCGTGGCTCTTTACCGAAGAAAGCTTCTACTGCTTCCTGTACTTTAGGCATACGAGTCTGTCCACCAACTAGGATCACATCTTTAATATCACTAACGGAGAGACCTGAATCTTTAAGCGCTACTCGACAAGGGTCAATAGAGCGTTTTACTAAATCATCAACCAATGACTCTAGTTTAGAGCGAGTCATTTTGATATTCATATGTTTAGGACCAGACGCATCTGCTGTGATATATGGAAGATTGATATCAGTCTGTTGTGCAGATGACAACTCAATCTTAGCTTTCTCTGCAGCCTCTTTCAGACGCTGTAGTGCCATTGGATCTTTAGAGAGATCGACCGCTTGATCCTTTTTAAACTCATCAACAAGGTAGTCCATAATACGGTTATCGAAATCTTCACCGCCGAGGAAAGTATCACCATTTGTTGCCAACACCTCAAACTGATGCTCACCATCAATCTCTGCAATCTCAATAATTGAGACATCAAAAGTACCACCACCAAGGTCATATACTGCTATAACACGATCACCCTCTTTCTTATCCATACCATAAGCGAGTGCTGCCGCAGTTGGCTCATTGATAATTCGTTTAACTTCTAGACCTGCAATTTTACCAGCATCTTTAGTTGCTTGACGCTGTGAATCATTGAAGTAAGCAGGTACAGTAACCACTGCTTCAGTAACCTCTTCTCCAAGATACTCCTCTGCAGTCTTCTTCATCTTTTGTAGAACGCGGGCAGAGATCTCTGGTGCTGCCATCTTCTTACCATCAACTTCAACCCAAGCATCCCCATTATCTGCCTTCACAATAGAGTATGGAACAAGATCAATATCTTTCTGCACCACCTTATCCTCGAAGCGGCGACCTATCAAACGCTTGATAGCAAATAGTGTATTTTTAGGATTGGTAACTGCTTGGCGTTTAGCTGACTGTCCAACCAAAACCTCACCATCATCGGTATAGCCGATAACAGATGGCGTAGTACGCGCACCCTCACTATTCTCAATAACTCGCGCCTTATCCCCATCTAAAACCGAGACACAAGAGTTTGTTGTTCCCAGATCTATTCCAATAATTTTACCCATAACTATATACTCCTAAATTTTATATTACTTTAATTTTTTGATTTAACTACTTAACCCATTTTTGAGATACCCATACATTGGGGATGCTTATTTGAGTTTCAAGGCTTCCTTGATACAAACTTCAATAATCACGAACTCACAATAACTCTTGCTGGACGCAGTAGCCGCCCATTAAGATTGTACCCTTTCTGAATTACATCCATAACTGTATTTGGCTCCATATCAGGATTTGGAACCATAGTCATAGCTTCATGCTGTTCTGGATCAAATTTAACTCCTTGCGCATCTAACACTTCAACATTAAACTTATCAAATATTCCAAAAAGCTGCTTCTTAGTTAGATCCATACCCTCAATAATAGAGGATATATCTTCACTATCTTTTGCTGCATTAAGCCCTAGCTCGATACTATCCGCAACGGCTAGTAACTCTTTTGCGAACGGCTCTAAAGCAAATTTATGCGCTTTTTCCACATCTCGCGCAGTTCTATTACGCAGATTTGCCATCTCTGCTTGCACTCTAGTTAGACGATCCACAGCATCTGCCACATCAATCTGCGCCTGATCTAAATCTGTCAACTCTGGCTCATCAGAATCATCTGCATCACTGTCAATCGAATCAACTCCGTCAATAACACTCTCCAGACTTTCATCTACACTTCCAGTTTCATCCTCTACAGAATCACTATCTACTTTACCCACTACTTCTTCACTCATTATCTAAATATCCCTAATAAATTAAAATAAGATTAAAAATCAAATATTGCTGAACTATGAGGGAGCATTTACAAAATTCAACCCCGTTAACAAAATTTTTATTCTAAGATAGTTAGCTAAAAAGTAACTATTCAGGGACGATTTATGGTCAAAATACAACAAAAACCACATAACTGTGTTACAGTTGACAGTTAAAGTTCGACTACTCTACTTCACCATTAATGAGAAATATATGGATTACCAATTATGGATTACCAATTTAAAAAAATAGGGATTATCGGTAAATTTGGAGCGCCTACAGTTGGTGAGACCCTACTCTCATTAACAAAATGTCTGCTCGATAAAAAACTTGAAGTATTTATAGATAAAGATACTGCTCAGCGCCACCCAAACAATAATTTTCCTGTAGTTAGTAGAGAGGAGATGGGGACACAGTGTGACCTTGCAATTGTCGTTGGGGGAGATGGATCATTTCTAAATGCGGCTCGTTCACTTGCTCAGTATGATATCCCAATGCTTGGAGTAAATCTTGGACGACTTGGCTTTCTTACTGATATAGCTCCCAATAAAATTGACACATATATGGAAGAGGTACTCAACGGCGAATTTACTGAGGAGAGACGCTGCCTTCTAAACAGCTCAATTCTGCGAGATGGTGAACATATAATGGAGGGGCCAGCTCTTAATGATGTAGTTGTACATAAACTTGATGTTGCCCGTATGATTGAATTTGAAGTTCATATCAATGGCGAATTTGTTAATAGACAACGCGCAGATGGATTAATTGTCTCCACCCCTACAGGCTCAACCGCTTACGCTCTTTCAGGTGGCGGACCAATTCTTGCTCCAGCACTTAAGGCTGTAGTTATAGTACCAATATGTCCTCACACTTTAAGCAGTCGTCCAATCGTAGTACCAGGAAATACGGTGATTGAGATCACCTTAATGGGACCTAGTGGACACGCCCAAGTATCTCGTGATGGACAAAGTAATGAACCGCTTGTTTCAGGAGATAAAATTATTGTACAGCGTTATGATCATGGGCTACGCATGATTCACCCATCCAACTACAGCCCATTCCGAGTACTACGCCAAAAACTTGGCTGGTCTGGCTAAAGCTTTATACTGATTCTCTACAGAGTTTAAGCGATGTTAAGCAACCTCTTTATCCGTAATTTTGTACTTGTCAAAGAGAGCGAAATAACTTTTGATAGTGGCTGCACTGTTCTTACTGGAGAGACTGGCGCAGGAAAATCTATCATCTTTGATGCTCTTGGACTAGCTCTTGGAAACCGCGCTGAAAATAGACTTATACGACATGGAGAGGAGCAAGCCGAAATTGTGGCAAGCTTTACGGAATTAACCACAGAAATTACTGAGTGGTTGCAAGAGCAAGAGATCTCTTTTGATAACACTAACGGCTCGACAGAACTTATTCTGCGCAGAGTTATCCGTAGAGATGGACGCTCTCGTGCATTTATTAATGCAACCCCAACCACCATTCAATCTCTACGCGAACTCGCAAAGATGCTTATTGACATTCAAGGGCAACACGCACACCAACGCCTCTTACAGCGCAACGAACAGCTTCGTCTACTCGATAGTTACGCAGACAATAGTACTCAGTTAACTGAGATGGAGAGTAACTACACCAACTGGAATATTCTACTGCAACAGCAGAATGCCCTACGCAAAAGTGAATCTGAACGCAAAGATCGTGTAGAGCTCTTAAATTTTCAGCTGCAAGAGTTAGAACAGCTAGGGCTACGCGATGGCGAGATTGCAGAGCTAGAGGAGGAGCAGAAACTCCTCAGTGGCGGAGAACAGCTCATAGAGCATGGAGATAACGCATTCAAACTACTCAATGGAGATAGTGAAGAGCAGAGCTCAGTTCAGCAACTCTATCGTGCCGTTGCACAGCTAGAATCCCTAGAACAGATTGACCCAGAGACAAAGTCTCTGCGTGAAAATTTACTTGAGGTGACCTTGCAAGCAGAGGAGATCGGAAATGAGTTACGAGATCATATCGCCAACTATACGCTAGATCCAGAACGCCTCCAGTGGTTAAACGAGAGACTCACCACAATCTCTGATCTAGCGCGTAAACACCTCTGCAGCAGCTCTGAACTCCTACAGAGACAACGGAAGATGGAGAGTGAAAGAGGCAAACTTCAATCGACTGACCAGCAACTAGAGAAAATAGCACAAGAGATTAAGAGTGCAGAAAAGAGCTGCTATAAAGTGGCAGAAAAGTTACACAAGAGACGCAGTGCAGCTGCTATCAAACTCGAAGCTGAAGTGAGTGCAGAGATTAAAACTTTAGGTATGGAAGAGGGAGAGTTGCGCATCACTGTAAACACAGTTACAGAAAATGGTTTCCGTAGCACTGGAACTGACGAAGTTAATTTCATCGTGCGCACTAACCGAGGAGATGAATTTCATCCTCTAGCTAAATCAGCATCAGGTGGTGAACTATCACGCATTAGTCTCGCCATTCAGATCGCCTCTGCCAACCAAGGAGAGACCCCAACCCTAATCTTTGATGAAGTTGATAGTGGAGTTGGTGGTGCTATTGCCGAGATGGTAGGAGAGAAACTGCGCCGCCTTGGAGAGAAGACACAAATACTTTGTGTAACTCATCTTCCACAGGTTGCATCACAGGGACATCACCATTTTAAAATTGATAAGCAGAGTGAAGGAGATGAGACCATAAGCGCCATCACCTCACTAAACACAACTCAGAGAGTAGATGAGATTGCTCGTATGTTAGGTGGAGTATCAATCACTAAACAGAGCAGAGCACATGCTCAAGAGATGTTGGTATAATAGGAAGTATGAATATGAAAAAAATAGGATATAAAGCCTCCCCACTAATTATCGCATCGCTTGTACTAATTCAAGGATGCTCCACTACTAAAGAGTCCACTGATGGAAATATTTTAGGACGCGCCGTAGATGATATATCTATAATGCAGTTCTCAATCCCCAACTTTGAACTTCCAAAGATGCCTGGAATCTACCGTGCCGATATTGTACAAGGAAATATTGTAGAGCAAGAGATGATCGACCAGCTCAAACCTGGAATGAGTAAGCGCCAAGTCCGTTTTGTTATGGGAAGCCCTCTAATCATTGACCCATTTCACCAAGAGCGCTGGGACTACTTTTACAGCAAAAAGAGCGATGGTAAACTGCAAGATAGACAGCGTATCACTCTATTTTTCAAAGATGATAAACTGAACCGTATTGATGGTGATAAGATACCAGAGCGTTAAGCGTTAACCTTTACCCATCTTCTTACCAGCAGCAGCACGCGCCTTGCGCACCTCTTTAGGATCAGCTATCAACGGGCGATAGATCTCTACTCTATCTCGTTCTAATAGCACTCTATCTCTCTTTGCTACTTTACCAAACACCCCCATCTTCACGCTCTCCAACTCTATCTCTGGAAAACGCTCTATTACCTCAGAGGCGATAACTGCCTGCTCTGCGGTGGCACCCTCCTCCACCTCCAGCTCAATTATAATCTGCTCATCCTCCAGAGCATAAGCAACTTCCACCTTAATTTTATCTCTCACTACTCATATCTCCTATCTAATATCTACCATCATCGCTAACCATATATATCTTTTGCGCGCAGTACAAATGCATCTACCATAGATCCAGTGATCTGCTTAAACAGCGGACCAATCGCCATCTCTGCAACTCTATTAGAAAATGTAAACTCCACAAAGAGAGAAATTTTACACGCCTCCTCACTTAACTCCTCAAACTCCCAACGCCCAACTAAATGGTTAAAGGGACCATCAACTAACTCCATATCAATTGATCGAGCAGAAGTAAGCTTGTTGCGGGTCGTAAAAGATTGACGAATTCCCTTAAAGGAGATATCTACCTTAGCCACTTTTTCATCACTACCATCCCCCTCCAACACTTCACTTCCACCACACCAGGGCAGAAACTCAACATAGGATGAGACATCATCCACTAGCACAAACATCTCTGCACTGGAGTGAGGAACCAGAGCACTCTTCTGTACAACTGACATAAATTTATCACTCTCTTATAATAATATCTAAAAACTAGCTTCTATTAAAGCACCAAGATTGACCATTATACAAACTCCAGAGAGCAAGTGAGAGTATAATTACCAACATGGCTAAACCAAAAAAGAAAAAATCACATGGCGGAAAAAATATTGCCCTCAATAAAAAAGCGTTTCATGACTTTTTTGTTGAGGATCGCTATGAAGCTGGAATCTCGCTTGAGGGATGGGAAGTCAAAAGTCTGCGTGAAGGAAGGGCTCAGATAAAAGAGAGCTATGTTCTTGTTCGTGATGGCGAGGCTTTTCTTTTTGGCGCACACATCTCCCCCCTCTCCACAGCCTCAACTCACATCCACCCAGACCCAATGCGTAGCCGTAAACTACTTATGCATCGCCGTGAGCTTGACAGACTTATCGGCCTAGTCGATAGAAAAGGATACACCTTAGTTCCACTCTCAATATATTGGAAATTTGGACGAGTAAAACTTGAGGTAGGACTCGCCAAAGGCAAGCAAGATCACGATAAAAGAGCATCTCTTAAAGATCGAGACTGGAAACGAGAGCAGAGTAGAATTCTAAAAAACGCTTAGACTCACAAGACTCACAAGACTCACAATATCTCTATAGGTTTTATCTATGAAGAACGCCTGCCCATTAATATTTTTTGCTGTTCAAATAGAGGTAACTGCCGTTATAATACCGCAGTTACTTTGGGGATGACCTGGCTTCGACGTGGGTTACAAAACCTGAGGTGCATGCCGAGGATGTAGACACCTCGCTAATCATTCTGCAATATTATAGTTGCCAACGACGACAACTACGCACTAGCAGCTTAAACCCCTGTAGAGTGCCGTCTGACTGAAGCCGTGCTTATGCGTTCAGACCCAGGCGTCGACCCTCATAAGATCGTGATGAAGCATGTCTGGTGTGGATTCACTAAAACTTATCCGGACTAGCTGTTAACTTTCCCTGCCCGTCGGGTGGTTAGCCGCAAAATTAATAGACTGGGATAAGCATGTAGAGCCAAAGGCAGAGGATTTGCGGACGCGGGTTCAACTCCCGCCATCTCCACCAACAAGTGGTTTTAACCACTATCAAAAACCCCATAAACTATATAGTTTATGGGGTTTTTTATTGTTTTGATTTAATGATTAGTCACATAATGCTACCACTCATACTGATTATTATTTGACGAGCTGATGGCTTTTGGGGTAGAGAACTTAACAAGAACTTTTTATTGACATATATCAGTATAGATGATAAAGTAGGTTTTTAATTAAAGGGAGCACTAAGACGGTGCTTGTCAAGGTAGTGTACATTTATGAATAAAAAGTATTTTAATTATAGTGTTTTTTTGCTAGGGACATTATAACTCTCCACCCTTAAATTAAAAGTTAATCGCGATCACCAAGAAATTTATCCATAATAAAATACCCACCAAAAAAAACCGTTAGTCCAATTATGACGCCCCAGTTATCATACCCTCTATCCCAAAGTGAAGATGCAATAAAGTACCCTACTATAGCTGGTGACAATATGATCAACCATCCAGAGAACCATCCCAATATTCTGAAAGCAATCACAGCCGCCACAATAAACAGTAGTATTACAATAACATCCATATATTAAACTCTCCTAATACCCTCAAACGCCTCCAATTGCTCTTCTTTCATCAGCTTCAAGATTGCGTGAGTGTCCCACTTTGCCTTACTAAAACCTATAGCTTTGGTGTGACGATCTACACTATTCCAAATATCAACACTAACTCATTGAGGTCTACTCCAATTGAATTATACACAACCTGCTCTGATGCTGCACCTAAATAATTAGGGTCAGAGTGTAATTTATTTATTAAATAAACGATAAAAAAATCCATGAAATACTCTCTCTAAACATCCTCCTCCTGTTTACAGCTAACACAGCAGCTTTAGGTAACTATAGAGAGAAGCATCTACTACACTGCTAACATTACTACTTAATCATTTGATGTTAGCCCTTTGGGTTGATGTTTAGTTGGTGAAGATGAATTAGATAGATGTCATCCCTGTTAATTTCTATTAATCTACCCTGCTGCTAATTTAGCAGCCTCTTTCCATAAAAAAGATGGCAATGGGTTTTCTAATTTCCAGGTAATATTCATTGGTTGACTTCCATAATTACCTTGAAGGCCAACAACGCCAAGATTTACAAACCCCATTGCACGCCCATATTCATCATTACTCTGCTCACGCACAAATAAAATAATTGTCTTTTCTATTTTCTTATGTGACACATAAGACAAGCCCTTCCCTTTATCAGGTCGTGCACTATTTTGAGATTGCCAATGAAACAGATTTTCACTAATTGCATAATCATGATAGCGCGTAGTTGGTGAGAATCTATTATCTGATTTATTCAGCGTTACAAATAGAAGTTCCGTATTGATTTCTTTTATAAAAAGCACACCTTCGCGACTACTATATTTTTTTTCAAAGGTGTGAACACCAAAAGATGCCAGTATTTCATCTCGAGTGTATCGAGAATGTAGTTTTAGAGCAGTACCAGAAAGCCCCATATCAATTTCTTCGGTATCAATTCGTCCTATAGCAAGACTAATAACATCAATAAATTCAGTTCTCAGTATAGAATCGCTAGCAAGAAACAATAAGCTTTCTTCAATAGTTTTAAAGTTAAAGTCTTTTCCTGGTTGTTGCCAAAAATCATAATGAGTCATCATTGCCCATTGATTTTCTATAGCACTTGAAGTATCCCACTTTCCTTCAGATTTAAACAGCCTCAAAAGAAATTGTAGATACGAATAAGAGCTACATTGTAAGATACGATTTGATATACCCTTAAAAAGACTTTTTTCGATATTTTTATCTACAGTATCTTGGATTTTTTTTGCCTTGATACAAAGCCTTGTCCAGCCACCACCGCCATCAATTTTACTTTTGTAAATATCTTCTAAAGTTACTGATGGATATTGCTTTAAAAAATTTGGCAACGTTAATACTTCTGAATGCTGAGAATAATTACTGATCCAGCCAAGTAAGCGCCTTTGATTGACTAGTGCTTGTTTAATGTTTCTTAAGATAATTTCTTTTGATTGTTTTTGTAGAACAATTGAACACCCTAAAGGCAAATTAGGGAAATCATTTTCAATCTCTTCTGTTATTGAAATATGGCTTTTTCCAACCATACCTCTAAATTTAGAACTAAAATCATATTCAGGTTTAGCGTTTCCTACAAAATCCAATACAGTTAGGCAGTCTTTGGAATCTGTAAGCCTTAATCCTCGTCCTAATTGTTGCAAAAATACAGTTAAACTCTCAGTTGGTCTTAAAAAAAGAACCGTATCAATCTCTGGGATATCTACTCCCTCATTAAAAATATCCACTACAAAAAGAATATTCAACTCACCTCTAATTAATTTTTCACGCAAAATATCACGATCTTTACTATTTCTGCTTGTTAGAACTGCCGACCTTACATTCTTAATAAGGAATTTTTGTGCCATATAGTCTGCATGATCTTGGGATACGCAAAAAGCCAAACATTTAATCGCATGAATGTCTTCTAAAATACTATCCATATTCTGGAGAATGTGATTTACTCTATTATCATTTTGAGTGTAAATCTGGGTCAATTCACCTGGAATATATCTTCCTTTTTTCCAGGCCACATCACTAAGATCAACCACATCATCAATTCCGAAATATTGAAATGGGCAAAGGTACCTTCTATTAATTGCATCGGATAAACGAAGTTCAGCGGCAATAGTATGGCAAAAATCTTCCAAAATCGATTTACCATCTTGACGCTCTGGTGTTGCGGTCAACCCAAGTAGAATATCTGGGGAAAACAGACTAAGTATTGATCTATAGCTATTAGCAGAGATATGGTGTACCTCATCTATAACAATCATATCGTAAAAATCATCAGTTAAAACTAGACTTTTAATTTGTCCTTTAAGTGTTTGAACCGACACAAAAAGCTGATTAAAATGTTCTGGCTTTATGCCACCTACCCATAATTCTCCAAAAGACGCATCGCGAAGCACCGCTTGAAAAGTTTTGCGCGCTTGTTTTAGCATCTCTTCACGATGTGCCACAAACAGTAATTTAGCCCCAGGATTTTCACGATTAAACCGACGAAAATCAAATGCAGAAATCACTGTTTTTCCAGTACCGGTTGCTGCAACAATCAAATTTTTGTGACGACCATGGATCGTTCTTTCAATATGTAACTTTTCTAAAATTTGCTTTTGATAAGAATGAGGCTCTAAATCAAAAAACAATACAGGATCATTATTCTGTACGCCACGGGCATTGGCCAAAGACTTTTTTAATCTTATTTGATCTTTTTCATCGTCTGGATGATACTTTTCAAATTCATGTGACTCCCAATAAGTTTCAAAGGTAGACTTAAACTTTGTAATAATATGTGGAATTTCTTGAGTTGTTACCTTAAGATTCCATTCAAGCCCATTTGTCAAAGCAGATCTTGATATATTTGAAGATCCTATATATCCCGTATCAAAACCACTATCACGTAAAAACATGTAAGATTTTGCATGCAGTCTTTCTTGCGAAGTGTTGTAACTCATTCTCACTTCAGTATTTGGCAGTGATCCCAAAAAGTTGACAGCCTTTTGATCTGTAGCTCCCATATAAGATGTGGTAATAATTTTTAGCTTTCTACCGCTATTGGTAAACTGTTTAAGCTCATCTGCAAAAATACGCACGCCTGTCCATTTAATAAAGGACACCAGCCACCAAATCTCATCTGATGATAATATTTCACGTTTCAACTCTGACTCAAGCGACAACCCTACATTAGATCCAGTAAAAAGTTCACTTTGCGAAAGACCTGTAATTGGTGTTATTTTATTAACATATGCTTTCAAATCTGTTGCAACTGGATTTTTAGTTGAATAAAGTGCTTTTAACAATTGACCTTTGGCGTCAATAATATTTTCCGTTAGACTTTCATTATCTAAATAATCACGAAGCCAATAAATTAAGGCATTTGAAAGTTCAATCTGTTTAGATATTTTATCCTGCACCTTAAAAGATTCAAAAATAACATGCAGAATATGCTGTAAAAAGTGTGAAAGATAGAGCGCTGCATCTGCAGCCTCTAATGGTTGGCGCTCTATAAAATAACACTCACCTTCACACTCTGAGAGTTTGTCTTGTAAAAGTTGAGTTATTAACTCTTCGTATAATCCTGTTTTCATAAGAACCTTTTGCAAAACCCCAAAAACGAGGTGAATTATTAAGCCTACTAAGGTGGGCCCCAATCTCTGGACAGAAAACAGGAAAAATAAGACAATATTTTAAGCTGTTTTTGGATTGATTTTTCATCGAAAAATCAACTTTAAATATTGTAATTGTAGTGCTGTTTAAAGTCAAGCGCTTTACAATAAACTTACCTTAAATAGGTATTTATAAAATGTAATCAATCATTGTAGTTTGCACTCTGCTATCTATGTATATGTATCAGGATCATCTTAATGATCCTGATACTATCATTTATTGGAAATAAATTGTAAAAATCATAGAAAATACTAAATAAATCACACTCTGACCCTAATTATTGAGGTATAATTCTACGATTAGACTAATATTAAAGGCAGGTTTGTTTATGCAAAATAGAGACGAAACTATTTACTATCTAACAGGTAGAGGTGGAAAAATTAACGAAGGTCTTGGTCAAGGACTGCTTGATCGTGGTTATTCACTTGCGGGCAGAGAGATGCGTGGTGATTTTGATAATCTTAAATTTCAAGACCAAATAGATTTGATTATTAAGGACTTAGAAACTTATGGACAAGAAGGATCTAAAATAATTGCTGTCTCTTATGGTGCTTATTTACTACTCCATACTCTGGCAGATATTGCCCCTTGTCATAGTAAAATACTATTAATATCTCCAGTTATAGGGAGTGTGATTAATAAACAGAAGATGAAATTTTATAGTCTTCCAAGATCAGATAAAATGGCAGCATTGATTGAAAATGGTGACTATCAAAAGTTAGAAGATGTAGAGATTCATGTTGGTGAGCATGACTGGCAGAGTGAGCCTGACAAATGTATGGCTTTTGCTAAAGTGGTTGGTGGCAGTTGTAATGTTGTTCCAGATAAAGGGCATAATCTTGGTAAGCAGTATGTTAGTAGTGTATTAGATAGATGGCTATGAAGCCTCTCTGTTCTGGTGTTAGAGAACTAAATATAGCGTAACTATTCATTTCACCTCTAAAATTCACCATCTCTGTGTTACAAAATTATCATATATAAATATATACTCAAATTTTCCGCCTTGATCTGATGAATTTTAGAGGCAATCTGAACAGTTACAACTGCGACTGAATAGTTACAATATAGAAGATCGGTGTTTGACAATGTTTGTGCTGTCTTTGTATTATCTTTATTAGGTGATACATCAATTTGAGTCTTTCTAGTCTGGGTTGTTTTTAGCCGCACGAATCATTCTGTCAATATTATCAGTTGTATTTACAGGTTGAATATCTATCTGAGGATTTCTACGAGCAAAGACTCGAAACACTTCATCTGCAAAAGCCTGTCCTATAGAACCTACATCTGTAAAATCTAAGATCACATTATTGAACTTTTCAACACGATTTAAAATACGCTTGGCTTGCGACCTAGACACTAGCTTCTCTCCTTCATACAACACTAGTTTCACTGGTACAATTGTTGTGTTAAAGGCAAAGTTTTCATCCTCTGTGCCTGTGAATGCATCGAACACGCTTTCAAGAGTCCTGTCACTATCTAAGTCTATTTTCATAAATACAGAAGTGCCATCTCGTTCACTATCATCATGCAGCAAGTAATCATTAGTTTTTTGATTATGTGAAAAAATTAGATCTCCACAGTAAATATAAAATGTATCAAATGTTCGGGAAGTGAAGAAAATGCCTTGGCCAGTATGATTTTCAGGATCTGTTGTTAATTTCCCCTTACTGAGTTCTAAAATTGACTCTCTTGGGTCAGACAACTCCATCACGCGAGCAATATGATTAAAAATTCCTTCACCATCGTCAGAGATGGACATTTCTATAAAATTTTCATCTCTTGATGCATTCACATAAACAAAATCACCTCCTGAGTGGTCAATCGCATTATTCAGCATCTCAGTAAAACCGTAGTGACAAATATCTTCTATCTCACGGGGTAAGCCTTTAAAAATAAAATTGAAGTCCTTATAGTAAACATCGCTTTCACGCAGATTTTTAAGCGCAAACTTCTGAATATGTGAGCGTTTTGGACCAAAATCATAAGTTCGCGCTTTTGTATTGCCATGGGCCACTAAGTACCCCATATTTACCAGCGCCTTGAGATGGGCGTGAATGGTTTGACGACTGACTTTGAATATTTCTTGTCCGTCATGAATCATTTGTTGATAATCTGCTTTAACAGAATTCAACAAGTATCTTCGGATCATTCTCGAACGTTTTGTTTTGCCTAGTACTTCGTTTTTCATTGTAAATATATCACGATATTATTGTAAAGGTATTCTGTAGTTATTGTAAAGGTATAGGGATTAATTGTAAAGCTATTACTTCGCGTCTTTGTATTATAGCTAATTAAGTTGCTATTACACTACCCCAAACCCTTTGACAACTTTTTAAGATTTCTTATATAGAACTCTCTTAACAGTTAATCTATTTTATATCCGGTGTATGAATAGTCTCAATCAATCGCTCTACCTGCCTAGTGCAACAGCCAATTCCATCTGTGGCATAAGTCTGTTTTTGCACCTCTTCCACTGTTGTCGCCCCATTTGTGATCGCCTTGATGATATCCGATTTAACAACCTCATTACAGACACATAGATTTCGATCTAAATCATTCTTGAGAATATCTGGAGTCTTATCTAACGAATTTATTGTGCTATCAGTTTTCATACAGTTATCTCTTATACTTTACCAAAATCATCTAAAACTGTGTAGATTGCTGGAACTAAGAAAATTGCAATGATCGTTGCGGTGGTTAGACCAAAAGCTAAACTGGCAGCTAGTGGAATTAAGATCTGTGCTTGGAGGCTAGTCTCTATTAAAAGAGGAATTAGCCCGGCAATAGTGGTAATTGAGGTCAATAAAATTGGGCGAAAACGGGCTCTTCCTGCCTGTTTTGCGGCGACTGCGGTTGGCACTCCATGGGCGTGAGCCTCTCTTATAAATACCACTAGCAAGATAGAGTCATTGACAACCACTCCAAATAGAGATGCCATCCCTATCATGCTTGGCAGAGTTAGATCCAATCCCATTGCCATGTGCCCAAATACCACCCCAACCAACGCTGTGGGGATGACGGACATTACAGTTACTGGGGTTAGATAACTTCTAAACTGGAGTGCTAGTAACATATAGATCCCTATCATTCCTAACAATATATTTCTAACCATAGACTTTCCTGTCTTAGCTGACTCATTACTCTGACCTTGAATATCTACCCGCACCCCAGGATATCTCTCTTGTAATTTAGGAAAGAGTTCATTAGACGCTAGTGTTAACAGCTCCTGAGCATTGGCAATATCACTCTCTACATCTCCTTGAATGGTTACTGCCCGCTCACCATCAACACGGTTGATACGTGCCCATCCGCGCCCCTCCTCTATATCCACTACGACCTCTAACGGAATCAATGCTCCATTTTTTCCTACAATAGTTAACTGCTCTAGCTCACCACTACTTCGGAGCTCTATCTCATAAGTCTCTCTACCTAGTGGAAACTCATCAATTTTAACCCCCTGAAAAGCAGCTCTGACTTGATTTGATATGTAGTTAGCATCTAACCCCATAGCACCTGCACTATCTTTTATATGTAAGCGATACTCCCGTTTACCAGGACGCAGATCATCATTAAGATCAACCACTCCTGCATAAGATCTTAACCAACTCTTAACCTCTGCAGAGGCTGCTTTAAGCTCCTGTAGATCCTCTCCTAAGAGACGGATATCCAATGATCTGCCACCTGGTCCTACAGCTGGTTCTGTATAAGTGATCGCTATTACATCTGTTAACATCCCACTCTGTTTACGCCACTGCTCACGAAACTCATCTATTGAGGCATCTCTTGTCTCACCACCTAATAGGTCAACAACAACTCTAGCGACATGTGGACCATTTTCATGAGCATCTGGATTCTCGCCATAAATGATAGTAATATGTTGCACTAAATCCTGCTCATCTGGTTGGCGAGGTTTAAATACCCTATTTGTCTCATATAGTGCTTTAGTTAACTCTGCCACCACCTCTTCGGTGCGAGAGAGAGGGGTTCCTTGCGGAAGTAGAATACGCGCCTCCAGAATATCTCCATCTATAGCAGGAAAACCTACAAACTTTATCTTACCCGCCACCGGCATAGCCACAGCTAAAATCAACAACATTAAAACTAGACCAATAGTGAGATAACGCTGTTCTACTGCAAAGTCTATAACTGGACCAAAAACATTATCTCTTATCTTATCAAAGCCTCTCTCAAAAGATTCTCTGAACTTAGACTGTTTATTAGCATCTATATATTTTAATGAGTGCCCCAGATGGTTAGGCAGAACTAAAAATGCCTCCGCTAAACTTACTGTTAACACCACCAACAATACAATGGGCATAACCCTTAGTACCTGCCCTATCTCGCCACTAATAAAAGCTAATGAGCCAAAAATTAGCACCGTAGTGGTAAACGAGGAGAGAATTCCAGGTAGAACTTGTTTAATACCTGTAGTTGCTGCCTCCATTGGTTGATCACCTTTCGCCAGCCTAGAGGCTATGTTTTCAGCGATAACGATAGCATCGTCCATCAACAGTCCTATCCCAATGAGTAAACCCACCATTGAGATCATATTTATAGTTACCCCTAACATCGGCAAGATAAATAGAGCCCCTAAAAATGATATTGGCAGCCCCATAGTTACCCAGAAACTATATCTCAGACTAAAAAATAGCCATAACACTAAAAATACTAGAGCTAGACCAGCCATTCCATTACCTAATAACATATCAAGACGATCTTGCACTGGTGAGGAGCGATCTTGGGTAATAGTTAGCTGAATACCTGTTGGTGCACGCTCCTGCTCACTAACTACAAATTCCGCAACCTGATTATATATTGTGAGAATATCCTGTTGACGGCTCTTAGTTATATTAAGAATGGCAGCCCGTTTCCCATCAAACTCTACCTTGCTCTCATCTTTTTCAAACTGATCGTGGATAGTTGCAATATCCCCAAGTCTAATTGCGGCGCCTGTTTTACCAGAAATAACCACTAAATCTTCTAACTCAGCAGTCGTCTTACGCTGATCTGCAAAGCGCAGAATTATCTCCTCCTGCTCACCATTAAGCTCTCCACTAGGGGTTGCGATACTTCTCTGTTGAATAATATTAGCGATATCAGCAGCTGAAATACCAAATTGACGCACCCTCTGGATAGGAATCTCAACCCTTAACTGGTGGTCAGAAAAGCCCTGAATAGTTATATTAGCAACATCAGCAGCTCTCTTTAAACGGTCTTTAACTACCTCCGCATACCCCTTCAACACTACAGGATTTTCAGGGCCAGTAATTGCAATAGATACTACAGCATCCGTGCGCCCCAACTCCTCAGTGATAGGGAGCTCACACTCCTTAGGAAAGTCAGAAATAGCATCTACATTGGATTTTATATCATTAAGAAAACGCTCCATTGCCGAGCCCTCTATCTTAATAAGAGTAGCAACTCCCCTTCCCTCACTAGACTCACAACGCATCTCATCTAAACCCACCACACCTTCAACAGCCTCCTCTAAGCGTTGGCAGACTGCATCCTCCACCTCTCTCGCAGTTGCCCCCTTATAAATGACAGTAACCTTAACTTTATTACTCTCAATTTTAGGAAAAGTTTCACGCTGAAGATCTGGGATAGTTACGAGCCCTAACAGAATAATGGCTGCCATCAAAATATTTGAGGCATTTGGATGGTGGGTAAACCAGTTAATCATTTTGGTAATCTAAGAGCTGCTGTTGCAGCTTGTTATCTAGTTGCGGTTTAAGTAACATTCCATTCACTGCAGGGATAAGATCAGATACGACCAAAATATCTCCCTCATTCACACCTGAGCTAACTATATTTATATCACCCTGACGGTAGAGAATCTCAACTTTAGATGTCTGTAGACGCTGTTCGCCATCCATCAACATCACCTCACCACCTCTCACAGCAGTTCTAGGGATTATTATCTGCTCAGGTTGAATGCGCCCAAAGAGCTGTAGCCGTACAAACATTCCCTTAGAGAGTGGCGGACGCACTCCAGGGATAATCTTACTGTATGGTTTATCAATTGCAACTACCACCCCAATCGTACGAGTCTCACTATCGACACTATCCGTAAAACGGACAAACTCTGCACTCCACTCGGCACTCTCATTTCCCATATCCACCTGAACAGTAGATGTAAGCTCCGCATACTCTGCAAGACCTTCACTCATCTGCAGTGAGCTAGGTGCACTACGATGGCTAGTAAATAGCTTAGAGACTGATGAGAGAGCCACTTGAGCAACTACCTCTGAACGATCTATACCATCCCCCACAAAAAGTTTCTGCCCAGTAGTTACATACTGCTCTCTCTCCATACTTAAATTAGCAATTCGTAGATTAAATGGAGCATAAACCACACTATTATCCAAGTCTCTCTCTGCCTGTGCCAACTTAGCCTTTAAGACCCGTTGTTGAGTAGGAATTAGAGATAGAGAATTGCGAAGATTTTGGACTGAACTCCTTGAATTAAGCATAATCCTCTCAGCACTATCGATACTACTTTGAGATACACCACCTGTAGCAGATAACTGAGAGAGACGCTGAAACTCCTGATTAGCAAGCTCGAAATTGCGCTGCTCAATAGTCAATAAATCATCAGTATTGGTATGTTGAATCTCTAACTCTAAAAGTTGCGCTTTAAGCTGCTCTAGTACGAGCTCATAATTGATAGGGTCAACCTTAAACAGGAGCTCTCCAGCAGAGATAATCTCCCCATTGCGCAACCGAGGATGCATCTTAATAATACGCCCACTAACTTGAGCAATTGCACTCCAAACTTTCGCTGGCTGCACCACCCCATAACCCTCTGCCATAGGACGAATCGCAAGCTTAGGGACAGTTATAGTACGGACCGCACGCACCACCTCCTGCTTTTCACTCTTAATAGGAGCAGCTTTACCACCCACCAATAACACAAAAGCAGCCACCCCAACTATGATCGGGGGGACTACCCATAAGATAGATAATCGTTTTATGGTTGACCTACTGCTCATACTAATTTCTCCCTATCTTATAGAACCAACTTAGCGGCGGCCAGAACCTTCCTCCCCCCTACTGTCACCAGTTACTTTATCACCCATTACTTATGCGTAATGATACGCTATGAATAGTAAAAATAGTAAAAAGTTAATTTAATTATTTTAAATATAACGCTCCAGTTATTATATTAAGCTCTATGATTATGTGTGTATGCAAGAGGGAAAAGATAAATGAGGTAGAGGAATAAAAATAACTTTTATCTCAGTATTGATAATTAGGGACATTATAATAGGCGGGGTAGATTTACAATTAATCTCAAAAACAAAATAAACTCGTACAATGTTTGCACCTACCCTCAACATTGACTATAGTTTCACTTATTAATGCAATTACTAATACGAAACAATAGACCATGACGAATGTAGCAATACTAGGTGCAAGCAACAAGCCTGAACGGATGTCGCATAGAGCACTGCACTTGCTAAACAGTAAAGGCTACAATTCAATTCCAGTCAATCCCAATGAAGATACCATTAACGGAGAATCCTGTTACTCCTCACTAAATAGCTGCCCTTTAGAAATTGATACAGTAACTGTTTATGTAAGACCAGCCACTCTTAAATCTGAAGTTGATAGCATTATACGATGCAAACCTTGCAGAGTAATTCTAAATCCTGGCACAGAAGATCGCTCCGTTGTGCGGAGGTTAGAGTCAGCTGGAATTAAGGTAGAATCTGCCTGCACCATCGTCCTACTAAACACCAACCAATTTTAGATGTTAATCATTGCAGAGAAACCCTCATTAGGCAGGACTATTGCAGCTGCACTCGGTAGCGGCAAAAAAGGTAATGGCTGTATAAATGGTGATAACTGGATTGTTACATGGGCATTTGGTCACATGTATGAGCAGGCAATGCCTGATGCATATCTAGCAGATGAGATACCCACCACCAAAAAAGGGAGCAAGGTGTGGCGTAGTGAAGACCTACCTATTATTCCAGACAAATGGATACTAAACCCCAGAGCAGATGCTCAACGGCAGTTGATGATTATTCAAAACCTGCTTAAAAACGCAACAGAGGTTATACATGCAGGTGACCCTGATCGCGAGGGGCAGCTACTGATTGATGAGATACTGGTAGAGATGGGGTGGCAGGGATTGACCAAGCGTATCTGGCTTCAGGACTTAACCACAGATGGAATCAAACAAGCCTTTAAAAACATCAAAGAGAATAGTGACTACAGAGGACTCTACGATGCTGCCGTTAGCCGCTCGCGCTGTGACTGGCTATTAGGTATGAATGTTACCCGCGCCTTTACACTTGCCTATCAAAAAGCTGGTGGGGATGGTGTGATTAGTGTTGGGAGAGTACAGACACCAACGCTTAACCTAATTGTAGAGAGAGACAGAGTTGTAGAAAATTTCAGACCACTCCCCTACTACACCATCAAAGCACAGTTTAAACAGAAGGAGAGCACCATCTCTGCCAACTGGCAACCAAGCGAATATGATTCTGACCCTGATGGGCGATGTTTAAAGAGAGAGATTGCGGAGTCTGTCTGTAATAAAGTGGCGCAGCAGCATGGTAGTGTAGAGTCATATAGTCGCAAAAAGAGAAGAGAGAAACCGCCACTCCCTTTCTCACTCTCTCAACTACAGACGACTGCAAGCTCAAAGTGGGGTTATGGCGCACAAGAGGTGTTAGATGCTGCACAGAGACTTTATGAGGAGCATAAGCTAACCACCTACCCTAGAACTGACTGCGGCTACCTCTCAGAGGGGCAGCACAGTGATGCAAAAAATATTATCGGTGCGATTGCTAAGGTCAACCCAATACTGGTCAAGGATGTAGATCTCAAGAGAAAATCAAAAGCGTTTAATGATAAAAAAGTCACTGCCCACACAGGTATCATCCCAACCGCTAAAACACCAGATATCACTCGACTCTCAAAAATAGAGACCGCTCTTTACGGTATTATCGCTCGCCACTATGTCGCACAGTTTTTGCCTGATCATGAGTTTTACTCAGTAGAAATTAAAATCAGCTGTATGGATGAGATGTTTATTGCAAAAGGGAGAGAGGTGATTGTAGAGGGGTGGAAGTCAGTTCTTCCTACTAAGAATAATAAAACAGAAGGTGTAGATCTACCTAAAGCCTCCAAAGGTGAATCTGTACCTTGTCTCAGCACAGAGATATTAGATAAACAGACTAAACCATTAAGCCGCTTTACAGAAGGTACCCTAATTAAAGCGATGGCAGGAATTGCCCGTTATGTAGATGATCAGCGTGTAAAGGATGCACTCAAAGAGTCAGCAGGTATTGGAACAGAGGCGACACGCGCATCCATTATTGAGACACTTAAACAGCGCAACTACATTCAAGCCAAAGGTAAGAAAGTTATATCGACTGAACATGGCAGACATTTTATAGACTCCATACCGGGTAGAGTTAAAGATCCTGCGGTTACAGCATGGTGGGAGCAGCAGATGAATGAAATTACTGAGGGTGCAGATGCAGAGCTGTTTTTAGAAAAAATGACTGGATGGATGAGTAAGCTTGTAAGCCACACAACACCAGAGCAGTTTAAAGTTGCTGCCCGAGCCAATCCGAAAAAGATTCAGGACAATGGCAACCCACCGACCAAGAAGATGATGGAGCTTGCCAAGTCTATTGCTAAGGAGCGAAATATTAAACTTCCTAAAGGCTACACCAAATCATTTTCAGTAACTCATAAATTTATTGATGAGCAGTTAAATAAGAGTGTTACATCGCCTGCCTCACATTAACAGCGCTTAAGGTATAGCGGTAAGTAAGAGTAAATACAGCTACCCATTATCAGACCCAATCATAGTTGGAATTTATCAGCATATCTCTAAACTCAAACTAAAACTCAAACTCAGTTATGGAATTATACTACCCATCTCAGCAACTAAATTCATCGCAAGTTTTAACCCATATTTGTCCTCACCACTCTTACTCGCACTCTCATCACTATCTATAGCCAATTGAAGCTCTTCAGCCATTTTGGATATTTTAGGTTGTCCAAAGGAGATCGCGCTCCCTTTTAGAACATAAGCTATCTTACGCATCTCATCCCAATCCTCAACAACTACCGCTTTCACTAAAGCAATCCTATTTTTAACAATACTCTCAACAAATGCGATCAACTCATCATCCACAACTTCATCTACCGCAGTGGAGCTCTTGAGATGAATTTTAAGGACTTTTTTCAGCACCTCTTTATCAATAGGTTTAGCGATAAAGTCATTGCAGCCAGCACTATTAAAGGCGTCTCTATGCTTCTGCATCACATTCGCCGTTAAAGCGATGATAGGGATCAAGTTACCATCTTTACGAATCGCCTTAGTCGCCTCTATACCATCCATTATAGGCATCTGCATATCCATTAAAATAAGATCAATAGAGCTATCTGCAAGAGCATTAACCGCCTCCTCCCCATTATTGGCAACAGTAACTTGCAACCCCATTTTCTCCAATACTCGTCGTTCAAGCATCTGTAGCTCTGGGGTATCTTCAGCAATAAGAACATGGCCAGATAGTTTCTCATTTAATATAGATTTAGAGCTACTCTGACCTCTAGTTACAACTTTCTCGCTACTTATACGGTACGGAATAACTAAAGTAAATGTAGAACCAGCTCCCTCCTCACTAGCCACTATAAACCTACCGCCCATTAGTTCAGCAAGGGATTTAGAGATAAAGAGCCCAAGCCCACTACCACCAAAGCAGCGTGATATTGAGCTATCTGCCTGCTCAAAACGCTCAAATAGATTTCTTAAAGTGACGCTATCCATCCCGATACCACTATCCGCAATCTCAAAATGGAGCTCACTGTTGGCGATAAAGCTCTTAATAGTAACTCCACCCTCCTCAGTAAACTTAATCGCATTTCCTATCAAGTTTATCAGGATCTGCCCTATGCGTTGACCATCCCCAAGAAGCTTGTACTTCTCAATATTATCTTGGACTAAGGCAAGCTTCAGCCCAGCATCCTGCGCCTTTAGAGAGAGCATATCTCTGGTCTCAGTCAGTAGCAGCTCAAGATCATAAGGAGACTCATCAATGGTGAATTTTCCAGAATCTATTTTAGACATATCCAAAATGTCATTTACTAAAGCCAACTGGCTGCGCCCTGCAGACTCAATAGAGCTTATGATATGTTGCTTCTCGCTATCATCCTCCATCTCAAGCAGGAGCTCACTATTGCCAATAATAGAGGTGAGAGGGGTGCGTAGCTCATGACTCATAGAGGCTAAAAACTCATCCTTGGCTATACTAGAGCGTTTGATGCTCTCGGCATTGAGCAGGATACTCATATCGTGCAGCACCAAGATCGCCCCCTCAATAGGTGAACCAGGGTCTTTCTGAATCAGGGTTCCAGAGAGGTGGAGAGGGATATCATCAGCGCCGTCTACAATTAAACTCTGCTGAGAAGATATCTCCTCAACCCATCTACATTCTACTTGAGTATGGGCAGCTGAACTACTGTCTGTTGTGTGAAAGAGCTTGCTCTCTGTATCCAGAGTAGCATCAGCTCTATCAGAGAATAGAGTGTTAAGAGCTACTCCAACTAACTGCGCCTCCTCCACCCCTGCAAGCTCTGCTATATAGGGGTTGCAACGCTCTATCACACCATCTTTATCTACCACCAGCAATCCCTCAGCCATGGAGCTAAGTATCCCTTCAGTCTGCTCCTTCTCACTACGCAGAGCGCGAGTCTGGAGAGCTACATTTCTCTTTAGAGTGCGGTTCCAGTTAACTACCGTTAAGATTATTACCCCAAATACGACGATAATGGCAACCACAATAGTGACCATCTCAATAGTAGAGATCCCTACAGATATAGGGGTAGCCGTCCACTTATTGCGGATCTGCTCAATCTCCTCGCTAGAGATATGTTTAAGTGCCTTATTTAATATTGAGGTTAACTCAGGCAGACCTTTACGCACCCCTATCTTAACTCCATCTAGCTCCTCAAGGACTCGACCGTTAACTTTTAAATTATTTAATCTATGCGCATGTATTAGTGGGGCTGTGACCTCTACTGTCACTATTGCAGCATCAGCCTCTCCAGAATTTAACGCCTGCAGCACCTCTAGTACCGTAGGGTAAGTTATGAGAGGTATTTCTGGATACTCAGTTGAGAGGTAGTCATGAGTCATAAAGTTCTCACCCACCGCTACAGTTGCAGAGCTAGAGAGTAGATCCTCAAAAGTTTTGAAGTTATCCGTTTTAGAGTTATTGTTGTTAGTGATAATAGAGATAGTAGGAGAGAGGTATTTATCGGTAAACTCCATAAACTCATCTCTTTTGGTAGTTTGAAAAAGTGCGGGGGTTAAATCAATAGTTTTATCCTTAACTCCACTCATCACCTCACTCCAACTTAAGTTGGGGACTAGCTCAAAATCTATATCTATTAGCTGCTGGAGCTTTTTAATCAGGTCGGAAGAGATACCGGAGTGTTTGCCATTCTCATCAGCAAACTCAAACGGAAGCCATGCTGGATCTATCCCCATACGCAAGCTCTTGTGGTCAGACAGCCAGGCTCTCTCGCTGTCAGTAAGACCAATGTCTAGTTTACGCTTAGTAGCTAACTTAAACTCTACAGGGTATATTGTCTTCCCCTCAGAGATAAGGTCTGCAGGGAGCTCTACCCCGGCCTGTTTTAGGAGGAGTTTATGGACTGATATATGCCAGCGCTTATTGGTATCAATAGGAATCTGCTCTGGAGATATACCAGATAGAATCAGCTTAGCACGGTCGGCAACCCACTCCCCCTGCTCCTCTGGCTCCTTAGCCATCGTAAATGCCACTAATGATTTCATCCATGGGTAGTAGCTGATGCTTAGCTGCCCCTTTAAACTTAACATTAACTTCTCTGCAAGCAGTTGATTCCAGTTCGCAATTCCCGCATGATTCTGCACCATCACCAGGTTATGAGGAGAAGAGTCTTTTAGAGCCTGCTGCCACTGATCAAAGGTAGAGACAAAGTGGGGGATTAACTCTATATTTTTATCCTCTAAAATTTTCTCAATGTGGAAGAACTCCTTATGGGCAGTAAAAAGGTCACTATCAATATAGTCAACCACCAGCTTCTCTCCGCTCTTGAGCTTTCCCGCCTGCTCTAACATTTCTCTAGAGTGGCTTATTATCTCAATAATAGGGGCAACCTCAACCATTCCAGTAGCATTGGAGTAGGGGTATCCATACTCCTCACTGCTCCAGTTAATCCCACAGAAAAGTACCGGAGTGGTGCTATCTTTAAGATAGGGCTCTACAAAATATCTAGAGGCGTTATCATCAGCAGCAATAACCACATCAGGCTGCCACTGCTCAACTATCTGGTTAATCTGTTTAGCCTGAAACCTAAGAAAGTCAGGATCAGCGTTGCGTTTAGAGTCCATATAAAAACGCCTAATTTTGCACTGCCCCTCTAAGCCTGCGCTTGCAGCACGATCTATCCCATCATTCCAGGCGTAGCCCTTATGGTAGGAGTAGACTAATAGACATCTACTCTCTTTTGCCTTATAGCTGTCTCTTTTAGTTATAGCTATTGGATTATAGATAAGCCCATCTATAGTGCTCTCTGCGGAGAGTAAGCCGTTATTAATATAGTGCTCTCTAACCTTATTCCAGAAGACACGACGCATCTGTCCTATCTTAATTAAGAGTGGCTGGACCAAAGTGCTCATCTTATAGGCCTCATACTTTAAGCTATCAGCACTATTGTTAGAGAGGTTATATTTGTTGAGGATTAGCTCAATTATCTCATCTGAATTTTCAAAAGCGTATCTCCAACCTTTGATTGATGCCTCTCTAAAGCGCGCGACCCGCTGCGGGTTGTTGTTAATCTCCTGCTCGGTGGTTATGAGGACATCATTGTAGAAGTTAATTCCATAGTCAGGAGGCGCTATGTAGCGGTAGTTAATCCCCAGCTCCTGAAGTTTAAATCCTTGATCAGTGATATAGGCAGAGTATGCGTCAGTTCTCCCCTCTATCAGGTCAGAGAGGTTAAAGCTCATCTGCTGGCGCTCGTAGTCACCCTCATTGACCCCGTGATGGTGCAGCATCTCAAAGATCTCAGAGTCACGATCTGTAACCATAATGCGTTTGCCGATAAGATCTATAGGCTCTTTAATACCTGACTCAGACAGAACCAGCAGTGCTAGCGGACTTTTTTGTGAGATGGCAGCTAGCGCAACTAGCGGCTTACCAGCGGCACGAGATACCAACACATTGCTTCCAGTAACTGCATAGTCAGCATCGCCAGCTAGCAGTACATCAATCTCATGGGTTGCTACTTGGCGCTCTTTAAGCTCCACCTCGAGCCCCGCATCACGGTAGTATCCCTTTTCAATCGCGGCATAGTAACCAGCAAACTGAAATTGATGTTTCCATTTAAGTTGCAGCACAACCTTATCTAAATCCTCTGCCGTTAGCCCAGTACTAGAGATGGAGAGTAGAGAGATGTATAAGAGGATATTAATAATTTTTTTCATAGTTGTTTTCAGGCAGATCAGTGGCTGTTGCGTTATAGGGTGACTCTCTTGAGCCTATTTATGAGTCCATTTCAAATAGTTATTTAATATTCAATTATACCCTATTACCTGCCATTTTTGGCTTTTAAATTATACAGCTACGAAGTTCTAACTTGAGGAAATCAAAGAAAGAGCTATCCCAGTTTATTTACTATCTTATCTCATTAATTATGATGGAGCTATAGATCTTAAATAGAAATAGATCTAGAAATAATAATCATTGTCAGCACAGATAGTGCGTACTGGATAGAACCGTTGAGGCTGAAGCTTAAACATGAGTATAAATGAATGGCTGCAATCAATTTGTATTTTATAAAAAACAGTTGACATAGCCGTTTTTTTCTGTAAAATACGCATCTGATTTAAAGCGGGAATAGCTCAGCTGGTAGAGCACGACCTTGCCAAGGTCGGGGTCGCGAGTTCGAATCTCGTTTCCCGCTCCATTTTTTTTACATTGTAGTCCATTCAGGCTGGATGGCAGAGTGGTCATGCACCGGCCTGCAAAGCCGTGTACACCGGTTCGACTCCGGTTCCAGCCTCCAATTTTTCCTATATATTCTTTTTTCGGGGCGTAGCGCAGCCTGGTAGCGCACCGGCATGGGGTGCCGGTGGTCGGAGGTTCGAATCCTCTCGCCCCGACCATTACTTTCAACGCAGCTAGGCGCTATAGTCGGGGCTTGACTATTAGTTCGCTTGACTTAGTAGTGCATCCATTCCGTAACGCTGCGCAATCATCGCCAGCTGCTTACGGTAGTACATAACGGCACTGTTGTTGTTTGATGAAACATCATAAACTTTCCACCCATTATCTGTTGGATGAAAACGGAAGGTTAACTTCACAGGAAATCCTCTAGGGTGAGTAATACGA
>Ga0233431_1002105_pt1 | contig 29622 bp, 28 predicted proteins | sample SI_118_April2016_FD_179867 | JGI IMG/M metagenome (GOLD analysis project Ga0233431, IMG submission 179867) | Seawater microbial communities from Saanich Inlet, British Columbia, Canada - SI_118_April2016_200_MG | ecosystem: Environmental > Aquatic > Marine > Inlet | place: Canada: British...
GTTCGAAGTTTCTGACTTTCCCCATGGGCTCGATTGCGTTCAGTGATGTCCAAATGGGTGGAGATGCTGTGAATGGGGGTTCCCTTTCGGTCAAAAACAGTATCAACATTTAGCAGCACATCAATGACATTGCGCTGCTTGGTCATGACCTTCAACTCCTCATTTTTGATCCGATTTCCCCTTCTCCACTTTTCAAAAACCTGTTTTGCTTCTTTTCGACACTCGGGTGCATATAGGGCTGAAATGGCAGGTTCTCCAAGCAATTCCGCCTTATTGTCATACCCGAGCGTTTTTACGGCGACCGTGTTACAATCCGCGATTCTCCCATCAAATGAAATATTGTATGCCATGAGGGGGATATTTTCGAAATACCTTTCGAATTTCAGTCTTTCAGCCGATAGCATCTCATCCGCCCGCCTGCGGTCGGTGATGTCCATGAGATTTCCCACAACCTTGGTGACCTTGCCGTTTTCCAAAACCGGATTTCCGATGGTGCGCACCCAGAGATGTTCTCCTTTTGCCGAGATGAATCGCAACTCCAAATCGTACGATTCACCTTTTTCCATGGCCGCCTGGAAGGCCCGGCCAATTTTTTCTCGATCCTCGGGAGCATAGAATGAAATGTCCTGCATCACGTTTTTCGGGTCATGGGCTTCTTTCAAAATGCCATAAATACGATAGACTTCATCGGTCCATTTTGTTCGCTTTTCCCCAACATGGTATTCCCAGCCACCGACTTTGGTCAGCCGCTGCGTTTCGTTCAACATCCGCTCGCTTTCCCTCAGCGCTTTCTCAGACCCTTTTTGCGAGGTTATATCGTACAAAATACAATTCGTTTGTTTCATATTTCCTTTTTCATCTCTCCCGATCTTTCCATTGAAAGCAACCGTAATAAACGATCCATCTCTTTTCCTCATTTCAAACTCAACACAAAGAATTTCACCGGTGGCCTTGAAATGAGCAAAGTTTTGCATAAAATGTTCGACCCACTCAGGATGAAGGAAGTGACCAAACGGTTTGCCGATAACCTCTCTCCGGGCGTACCCTAAAGTATCAAGCCACGCCTTGTTGACCTCCAGAAAGTGGCCGTTTTCGTCCAGAGACTGGTAGCCTAAAGGCGCTTTTTCAAAGAGCAATCTGAACCGTTCCTCACTCTCCCGGAGCACTTTCCCGGCTTGGGTCAGTTGAAAGACCTCTTTTTGAAGTTCTGACACCTTTTGTTCCAAATCTTCATAGGCCGGTTTTGTCGCCATCTGAAAGCCCTCCATATTGCGTCAAGTGAAACTGATCATTTCAACGGTAAAGGGTTAATAACAATGGTTTCAAATATTTAAATTTCTTGAACACGCCAGCGGGGTGCCTTTTTGGAAAGTTTTCATGCAGAAATGTCGTATAAAGAGGTGAACCCGGTTTCGCGGGCGTGGAGAAATGGCAGACCACCCGTGCCATTGGCACGGCGACTGAGGCCGAACAAAAAAATAGAGATTTCGAAAACCCTGTCATCTTCCAGGCAACCCGGCCATCCCTCAAAAAACGGGACCCGCAGCTTTCCGCCCCCATCTCACAATGGGTTTGGCCTTTGACTGTCCAATGCTTGAATTTTCAGCTTCAAAAATCCAGTCGAATAATAAAAATGCTCACACGCTACAGGAATGCTTCTTTTGATCACATGGGGAAGCTCATGGAGGTCCAATATCAGCCGAATTGAAAATTCTAACACCAACAACACTTACAAACAGTAGTGAGTATTTTGATAGTGTATGTCAAGGTTTATTTAACGAAGAGAGGATATTTGTTAAATCGTTTGAAATCAATGAACGGGATTTTCTCACCTGTATCCCTGGAAAGGAGGACTTTGAGGCCCTACTTAACCCTGGAATTCAGGTTGACTGCCCCCAGTCCCCACCTCTTCCGTGGCCGGCAGGTATATGCGGACGGAGGTTCCCACGTCCAACGTTGATGAAATGGAAATAAACCCGCCATGATTCGTGACAATCCCATAAGCAGCGGACATCCCCAACCCGCGACCCACAAAGTGGGTCGTAAAAAATGGATCATAAACCTTCTCCAGGGTTTCTGAGTCCATACCTTTCCCGTCGTCCTCAACGTGAAGGCACACATAGGGCCCTGGTTCATGATCGGGATGTTCACTCAGTAAAGCCCCATCCAGCATCCCTTTTTCACATGAAATATGAATGACACCTTCTTTATTAACGGCCTCAACGGCATTTTCAATCACTGCGGAAATCACCATTCCGATCTGGGTCGGGTCCACGGTCACCCTTGGCACATCCGGCGCCGTATTAAACGCCATCCGGACGGAATCGGGGACATTTTGACGCGTGGACAATAGAATGGATTTTACAAAATCGCCGATGACAAGGGGTGTGGGATGGTATCTTCCTCCGAGACCGAAGGCCAGAAGCTGAGCGGTTAAATTTGCCATGCGGTTTGCAGCCCGTTTCATGGGTCTGACGCAGTGCATGATTTTTTCATTGTTGGAAAAATCCATTTCCAGAAGCCCGGTGTGAGCGGTGATGGATGTAAGAGCATTGTTGAAATGATGGGCGATACCCCCCGTCAGAGTGGCCACAGCTTCCATCTTCCGCATTTTCCGTGTCTGCTCTTCAAGCCGCTTGCGATCGCCGATATCGTGAATGGTGGCCAGAATAGCGTCTTCCCCCCCAATTGAAATCCGGCTTGAATAAACCTCCACGTCTATGATGGAACCATCGCGACGGACATCTCTCAGTTCGTAGACGGCTTCCAGTTTTTCCGGCCATCGCCTTCGCCGATCCTCCAGTATCTTTCGGTCCTCTTCGTAGATAAACCGCATAACGTCCATTCCCAGAACTTCCTTTTCGTCATCAAAGCCATGCAATTCCAGCCATTTCCCATTCACCTCAACAATCTTGCCGTTTTTTGCCAGACTTCGGGCTTCCCTTGACTCTCGAAACAGGGTCCGATAACGCATTTCACTCTGCCGAAACGCTTCCTTTGTTTCTTCAAGATCTTTGTGCATCCGTTTCAGCTCTTTATTCTGTACCTCCAGTTCGATCTGGTAAATCTGAAGATCCTCAAGCAGATTTCGAATGTCAGTGGCGGACATCTTTTTGAGGGAGGAAGCGCTCCGGGTGAGCATTTCCTCCGTCTGCCGCCGAAGTTTTAAAACGTTTTTCACTCCTGCGCCATCCCGTTTCATGGGAATACCTCCAGAGGATTACAACGCTATCAAATCAAAGATGAATGGCCGTCGCCAATAATACAAAAAAAGCCCCTGGGGACATCTCCACGCAGGGGCCTGTATCGTTGTACCACTGACACTTTTTCGGCAACCTGGCAATCATGACCTGTACGGTTTTAGACCCACGGCTTTGCGTACCCCCCTTTCGAAAGGTTTGCCTTTTCATCGGAATTTACCCATGAGCTTACGACAGAATAATCCACCTGTAAAGGAAATATCCGAGTGAAAAAAAGTTGACATCCGATCAGCGATGGTTACTTTAGGAACCAAATGATACACCATGCAACGCAACGCAACACTCAAGGCACGCTTTCAAAAGGAATCCTCACCATGAAAAAAATGCCTCACCCGGTAAACCGTGACAACTGTGGACGGGTCCTCAGGGAAATACGACAGAAATTCGGCAGCATGTCCATGGCGGAACTTGCCAGAACCCTGGGTGTATCCCGAAGCACGGTCATGAGAATCGAAGCGGGACAGTCGCTCCCTTCAGAGGAGTTGCTGAATCGCTTGAAGGCCATTCAACTGATCGGCATATCCAAATTCCAGGAACTGTCACAGAAAGACAGGGAACATTTCGCCATGTTCATGGACGGGATCGGAGAAAACGCCGATGATTTTTCGAACCAGACGGCTACCCATATGGTGACGGCCCTGACACCCTCGGGGATCCTGGCCGGATTGGGAACCATCGCAAGCGCATCCTTGAACATGTCCACATCGGTTGTGAGCGCCGTACCCGTGCTTTCGAGTCTGGCCGGATACGGCCTGGTCAAAGGGTTAAAGGCAATTCTAGAGGCAAACGATCTGAATTGCACTGAAAATGAGGGCGTCTGGGAAATCACCCGGAATGATAAACAACACACAGTTTCCAAAAAGGAGGGAACCATCATGGATGAAAAAAAAGCAGGGACGGATGCGGGTTTTGGTCTTGGAGGCCTGTTAAAGGGGTTCGGGGATCTCATAGAAGCAGCGTCAAAACTAGCGGAAAAAGGCGAAGGCTTATCCAAATCGGGAGAAATCGACTTCAGCGGGCTTGATAAAATCAAGGGTCTCAAAGACCTGAAAGGGGTTTATGGCGTGCGGGTCCGCACCATGGCGGATGGCAGTCCCTCGGTTCAACCTTTCGGGAACATCAAAAAGAACATTAAAAAAACGCCCAAGGGTCCGGTGGTGGAAGAAGTGCGCGAGCCCATCATCGACATCTTCGATGAATCGGAGGGAATCAATGTGGTGGCCGAAATGCCCGGCATCAACGAAAAAGATGTTCAAATTGAAATCAAAGGGGACATTCTGAATATCAGCGCTGAAGGAAAAAACAGGAAATACCAGAAAGAAGTGTTGCTTTCCCGTGAAGCCACATCGGAAAACATGACCTGGTCCTACAAAAACGGCATGCTGGAGATCAAAATTCCAACCGCCGGCAGTTGATTCGGAGCCGTTTACAGTCTTCCCCTGCCGGCACCCGCCGTCTGTCCAAAAGGAGACGTGCTACATGCGAAGCTTGATTTACGTTCCCGTCATTCACGAGGCAGCGGATCTGGGGAGTATCAGATCCACTGCCCATGAAAAAGGAGTTGAGATGTTCGGGGAAATGCGATGGGAAACCCACAAAAAAACCGTGAAAGCGTTCTGGGAAAGAATCTCGGCCTACTTTCACGACATTGACGCAGATGGGCTGGAAATCTTTCAGGACGGTTTACCGGTGGGCGGGGAAACGGGTCGCAGAATCATCCATGAAGGCGCCGAAAGGGGGAGCAGGAATTACCGGATTTTACTGGATCTGGTCAACCGGGGTGGTATTATTAAAAAGACTGAAGACCCTGTACTGCTCAAAAAGGAACTACTACGAGCCAAACAGCTTTCCAGTGAAGACTCAAATGGAGCGGAGAAAACCGCGCAGTTTCAAGACCCGATTTCCAGCGATCAATTGATCGCGGATCGAGACCGTTTTATCGCAAAAAGCATCAATAACAACCTCGTGCAACGCGGCGTCCTTTTCATGGGAGCCTTCCACCATGTACCGGATTATCTTGACAAAGACATCAGGATTCTGGAACTCAAAAGCATCCGAAAGATTCAGAGTTATCTGGCAATTCTCTACACCCAAGGGCCACCGGAAATGCTGGAATCCCTGTCCGCCTACATGGTATCCCCCATGGGGGTTTGATCTTTCAACAGACAGCGTCGACCGCTAACCCTTTATGCCCGCTTCCCCCCTTGACATTCCCCAAATGGCTCAGTAGGATTTAGGGGTTATCCGTTACCTGATGTGAGAATCACTGGCCATATATTCCAGAAGGATAGAGGCCCTCAGGGTAAAATGACCAAACCCCGGGTGCCCTGTTTTCCCATGTCTCCAAAAAACATCCTGATCGCTGACGACGAAGTTTCCATCCTGAAACTGTTTGAGAAATTGCTCCGCAATGAAAAATACACATTATTTTTCGCATCAGACGGCCAGGAAGCGGTGGACCTGGCGAGAAAGCAGCCCCTGGACCTGGCCATACTCGATCTGCTCATGCCAAAGATGGGCGGACTGGAATCGCTCAAAATAATCAAGACCATAGATGAACGGATTGAAGTTCTGATCATTACGGGGAACGCGGAATTGGGGGGGCTCGAACGGGCATTCTTCGAGCACGGTGCCTTTGATTACCTCATCAAGCCTTTCGACAACCAGGAACTGCAACAGACCGTAAACCGGGCCCTTCGGAACAGAGACGTAACGCTTAGAAACAGCAATGAAAACGAAGCGCTCAGAAACCGTATTGTGGAACTGGAACGAGACTTCAAGGAAAAAACCTACCGCCTGAGAGAATCCCAAATCAAGTACAAGAATATCGTCAACAATTCCACCGATGCCATCGTGGTGCTTCAGGACGGTCTTTTGAAGTTCGTCAACAGGCGGGCAAAAGAACTGACGGGATTTTCCCCCGACGAAATACTGAATATCCCGTTCACCGACCTGCTGCATCCCGAAGACCGGGCGGAAGCACGGGAAAGGTATGATCGACGGGTCAGAGGTGAAAATCCCTCTTCCAGAAACCAAGTCAGGATAAAGTGCAGGGACGGTTCTTTTTTGTGGGCAGACAACCAGACGGTAACCTCCACCTGGATGGACCGACCGGCGACCCTCAATTTTCTACGGGACATCACTCAACAAAAACGCATGGAAGAGATGATGATCCGGTCCGAAAAAATGGCTTCCCTGGGTCAACTGTCGGCCGGTCTCGCCCATGAACTCAGAAATCCCCTGGCGGTGGTCAGTTCCTGCGCTCAATTCTGCTTGGAAAACACGGACCTTGAACGTCTGGTGGCCGAAAACTTCCAGGTGATTCACCGAAACAGCCAGAAAGCAAGCAAGCTCATCAGCGAACTGCTGGCCTTTGCCCGTCCGGATCTTCTCAACACCAAACCCCTGGACCTGAACCGATTACTTGAAAGGATGCTGCGCATGGCAACCCTTGAGACGGATCCTTCACATATCACATTTGTGAAGCAGTTTGAAAAGGACCTTCCCGAAATTCCCGGTGATGAAGAAAAACTGGGGCAGGTCTGCCTCAACCTGATCCAGAACGCCATTCAGAGTATCCCCGAAAAAGGAACCGTCACCCTGGTTACCCACTGGGGTCCCACCGGAGAGGGCATGCTGGAGCTCAGCATCTCCGACGACGGTCCGGGGGTTCCCCGAAAAGATCAGAAAAGCATCTTCGACCCTTTTTTCACCACCAAAGAGGGCGGTACGGGCCTGGGGCTCAGCATCTGTCACACCATCGTGGAGCAACACTTTGGACACATCAGCCTTGAATGCGGAGAAAAAGGCGGAACACGAATGTCAGTGAAACTGCCGGTGAAAAAACAAGAGGCCGAGCATTCCCATGAGCATTGAAATACCCACAGAAGCCAAAATGAAAATCCTCCTGGTGGACGATGACGATGATTTCAGATGGGCCACCGGAAATATTCTGAGCGCCGTTGGGTATGACGTGCCTCAGGCGGTAAACGGCCGGGAAGCGCTGGAATTTGTGGAAAAGGACATTCCCGATCTGGTGCTCATGGATTACCGCATGCCCGGGCAGAACGGGTTGGCGGTGGCCGCTCAAATGAAACGGATCATACCGGCCGTACCCATCGTGATCATCACCGCCTACGGGGAAATTGACTCCGCGGTCAAAGCCATGAAGATGGGCATATATGATTACGTTACCAAGCCCATGGACAATAACGTTCTTCTTTTCACCATCAAGCGCGCCCTGGAAAAACAGGATCTCCTGCAGGAAGTGGAACAACTTCGCACCATCCTCGATGAACGGACCACCCTGTATAAACTGATGGGAAACAGCGATCCCATCAAGAAACTGGTTCGGCATGTGGAAAAGGTGGCCCCCACCCCGTTCACGGTTCTCATCGAGGGGGAGAGCAGTACGGGCAAAGAGATCATCGCCCGCGCCATCCACGACCTCAGCCGGGAAAAAGACGGCCCCTTCGTGGCCCTCGACTGTGGTGCCATTCCCGAAACGCTGGTTGAAAGTGAGCTGTTTGGCGCCATGAAGGGCGCCTTTACCGGGGCAGACAGTGACAAGCCGGGTCATTTCGAACTGGCCCATGGCGGAACGCTCTTTTTAGATGAGGTGGGGAATCTTTCCCTTTCCGTTCAGCAGAAACTCCTTCGCGCCCTTCAGGAACGGGTCGTCCGGAGATTGGGCGGCATCGAACCCGTGCCCGTGAACGTCCGCATCATAGCTGCCACCAATCAGTCCATCGCAGAGGATGTGAAATTGGGAAAGTTCAGATCTGATCTTTACTTTCGTATGAACGAATTTTCCCTGAAAATGCCGTCGCTCAAGGAAAGGACGGAGGATATCCCCTATCTCGCCAAGAAATTTCTGGATGAAGCGGAAATTGATCTGAAAAAGACGTGTAGTGGCTTTTCCAGGGAGACCTTGTTCGCCCTCGGGTCCTATCACTGGCCCGGAAATGTCCGTGAACTCCGAAACATGATCCGCCAGGCTGCGCTCCTCTGTGATGAAGACGCACCCATTCAGGGTCAGCACCTGGTTTTTACCGCTCAGCCTCTCTCTCCGGATCAGAGAAACCCTGATGCTTTTTATGCCACCCTTGATGGCGAAAAATCACTCAAAGAAATTGTCAACGACCGTATTGAAGCTGTGGAAAAAGAGATTATCGGAAAAGTTCTAAAAGAAGCTGGCGGCAACAAAAGCCAGGTGGCCAGGAAACTCCAGGTGGAATACAAGACCCTGCTCAAGAAGATCAGATTATACGGGCTTTAATAGTTTCCATTGCCCAATAACCAACCCCCATTATCCATCACCCGCCGCTGCACCGATCACCACCACCTTTTCAAGGGGGAAGAGGCTTCGTTTGCGAGGCCTCTTTTTCGGCCCGGTCCTATTCCGGGAAGCATTAACATTCATGTAGGATAATGGGTGTAGTTTGGTCATTGGTTATCGGAGTCTTCGCTTTCCTGGACGCTTGACATAAAACCATTATACGCATAACATGCGCACAGCACTTTTCCTTAAAGGAGAATATCATGAGAAAAACCAGGGTAAACATAACATTGGACAATGATCTTGTGGGATTTCTCAAAGGGTTTTCCCTCTCTCAAAGGCTGTCCATGTCGGAATTAATCAACCAGTGGGCCTTGAGTCTCAAACGATCTCAGGAAAACCAGGGGATGGAAATCCTGCTATCTTCCCCTGAATTTTACAAGTCCCTTTCTGAAACCCTCGAAAGTTGCCGCTCCGGAAAAATAAAGTGGCGAAACCGCCGAGAGGCCCTTGGTGATGAATGAAACCTATTCGGATCAATTCGTTAAATCCCTGAAAAAATTTTCCTCCATCAAAAAGAAGACCGTTAAGAAAATCGACACTATTATCAGGAATCCCCTCATGGGTGAACCGTTAAAATATGATCTACGCGGTTTATACAGTACCCCTGTATCAAAAAATTTTCTCATCATTTACAGCTATTGCGGTATATGCCGAAAGAAAGGCGACCACAAGATCCTCCTGTGCCACGATTGCGCCGACATGTCCGCGGAAACCGTGCGCTTCTTTGATCTGGGTCCACATGACAAAGTCTATGAGGTGTAAGGGCCTTGGGTCGGCATTGCTCACCGCCGCCCCTGTCCTCAGCCCTCTGCCCCCTGCCCGCTTCCCATATTGACCACTTCCTTTTGAGATTATTGTAACACACATGGGTTCAAACGGTAAGCGGTAAACTTATTCTTCTCAAAATCCAAACCCTACCTATGGCATTCATACCCCAATTGGGGGTCCGATGCCATACCAAACAACCCCCAATTGGCCTTTCGAAAAACAGGGGAAAAAAATTATATCAGTAAATACAGATAGATAAGAATTTTCCGGTTTCTGGCATGACAAATGCATCATCCTAAAGTCGAAACGCGCTCAACCCGAAAGGAACTTCGGACTTTGAGCGGCCAGGCGGACGGCCTGACAGGGAATCGATAAATTGGGAAGTGAGGCGATTGACGCGCACTCCCCGGATTTGATGTAAAAACCCCAAATTGAGAAAGGAGATTTTATCATGGCGATGGAAAAATCGATGGCATCTGCAAGTTTGGCTGAAGTGGTCGACAGAATTCTGGACAAGGGCGTGGTTGTCGACGCGTGGGCGAGGGTTTCTCTCGTGGGTATCGAACTGCTGGCTATCGAAGCAAGGGCCGTGGTTGCCGGTGTTGAGACCTATTTGAAATACGCCGAAGCCGTGGGACTCACCGCCACCGCGTAGTGGTCAGTGAACAGTGGATCGTAAATCAAATCGTTTAACTCATTTTTGAAAGGAGATTCATCATGGCAATGGAAAAATCGATGGCATCTGCAAGTTTGGCTGAAGTGGTCGACAGAATTCTGGACAAGGGCGTGGTTGTCGACGCGTGGGCGAGGGTTTCTCTTGTGGGTATCGAACTGCTGGCTATCGAAGCAAGGGCCGTGGTTGCCGGTGTTGAGACCTATCTGAAATACGCCGAAGCCGTGGGTCTCACCGCCACCGCGTAATTTCAAAAGCAGTACCGTTAGAATCGAAGGGAGATTGCCGGATATCCTTGAGATCAGAGAGGCGTTAAACCAACCCCTCTCCCGATGAAAAGGATTTCAACAGGAAAGTCTTGGGCATATCTGAAATCTCCATCAGTACACTGGAAGACCGTAAATACGTCTGACAATGCTCCCTTCCTTATCGTTTGATGGGTATCAATTGTCTGAATTATTTGCGGTTTTTTTGTTTTAAGTCGAGGTAAGAAAGTGAAAACCGAAGAAAATTTAAAAGACCTGGCCAACAGCATTATCGATTCCTATGAAATGCGCGTCAAAACCGTGAACGACCTCATGGAACAGGCGTATCATTTCCTGGAAGGCTTTCACGCAGAACTCCAGGAGATGATTGTTCAGTTAAAAGAAAATCTCGCCAAATCGGAAAGCCTTCGAAGGAAGGATTTTGATCGAATGATGAGCGGCTTAACCGCCCGGCGAAGCGCCAGGGAAGAAGAAGCGGAAAGGGTTTTTCAGAATTTTCAGGAAGAAGAAAAAGAGATGATCGGTCGATTGCGAAACGTCATGGTTCAGGGAGGTCGGTCAAATCCGGACGATATGGAAATCATCAAAGAAGATATTTTAATTCGGCAGAAGGAACGGGAAAATGGAATCGTTCACGCCCTTAAGCGCATTCAGATGGAACAGGAAGAGTTTAAAACGGCTCTCAAGAAATTGCTGGCCAAGGGAGAAACCGTAAAACTCAAAGACTTCAAGCTCATGCTCAAATCCCTCAAGGTTCAGCAGGGGGTCCGCGACAACCAGGTGGGTCAGCTTCTTGAAGACCTTGACATGGTACGGGAAAGGGTTCGAAACCAGTGGCAGACGGCGGTTGCGGGTTACTGACAAACCGGAGACCGTTTTTAACCCATATTGCCAATCCGTGCCGGGAATGTTCATTTCCCCGCCGGGTCGGCCCAACGAAAATGAATAAGATGTCCTTGGGGATGCGATGGAGTGACCGTTTACGGACCCTCATTTTCGCCAAAACCGCGTTTCCGGTGATTCGGAAATCTCAAGCATGTCTTCAAAAAATCAAAATTTTAAGGAGGGTTTATCATGTTGGCAAATGATTTGAGAAGACTGGCGGAAGAGATTTCGGGCGCGTACGAAGAACGGGTCAGAAGTATTGCGGAGGCGAAAAAAGAGACCGCGGAAAAACTGGCGGATTTTCGATCCAACCTGGAGGAAACCAATAGAGAGCGGGCAGAAACCGTCCAGGCCGAATTGAAAGTCATGGGGGACAACCTCAGATCGGAACTGGATGACTTTACCACCCGGCTGGCCGGGTTCAAATCGGCACTGGATGCGGCGGAAATAAATCGAAAGGATGAAGCGCAGGCGGAAATTTCTGATCGAAAAGGATACATTGCCGATCTCAGAAGTGCCACCCTAAATCTGGTCAGTGACTTTGAAAACGCCAGGAATGAAATGTGGGCAGGCCTGAAAGCGCAATTGGAGAGTTTTACATCCGAACTGGCGAATTTCAGGAAGGAAATGGTTGGTGCGAGCAAAGAACGAATAGATGCAATTCGTGTTGAACTTAAGCAGATGGGAGAAAATCTCAGGTCGGAATTAAATGACTTCATGTCCGATCTGGCACAATTCAGGGTGACGCTGGATAAAGCCGAGACCCTTCGAAAAGAAACGGCGCAGACTAAAATCGCCGAACGCCGGGAAGACATAAACATGGTTCTTCAGGGGACGCGCGACCTGTTGAAAGCATTTCAAACCGCTCGGGGAGAAATGGCGGCGGACTTGAAAGACCGACTGGATGTCTTTACCTCCGCTCTTTTGCAATTCAAAGAGGACCTGGACCAGGCCGAAACGGAACGGAAAGACACCATGGGCCGGGAGATCTCCGATCGACGGGACCATATCGACAATCTCAAAAAGGATACCCAGAACCTGATCAATGATTTTGAAGGGGCCAGAAAGGACATGTGGCGCGGTTTGAAATCCGAACTGGACGCATTCACTCAGGCGCTGGTACGGTTCAAGGGAGATCTGGACCAGGCCGAAACGGAACGGAAGGAAACCGTGGGCCAGGAATTGAAGGAGAAGGCGGAAGAACTGAGAAGCAACCTCAGCAATTTCAGTGCCGACATGTCGGCCAGTGTTTCAGGCCTCATGGGCGAACTCAAAAAGGATCGGTCGGAGGCGGCACAAGCCTGGAGTGAAATTCTTTCGGTCATGCGTTCCGCAGCGGGCGCCATGACCCTAACGATCCCCGAGGAACCGGTTGCCGCGACTGAACCGGAAAGTGACGCGGATGTTCCGGAAGTTGAGGAAGCCCCGGTTGAAGAAGTTGGGGCCGTCATGGAACCCGAGGATGAACCGGAACCGGAAGCCGTTATGGAGGAGGAAGCGGAAGAAGATATCGCCGAAGATTTTTTAGATGAGGAAGAGACCGAAACCCTGCACAATCAAATTGTAGCACTGTTGCAGGATTTTCCAGGTGGCCTCAGGATGGTGGAAATTGCGGAAGAAGTGGAAGTAGAGAACTGGCGCTCCCTGATCCCCATCATGAGAGATCTCCAGAATGACGGTGAAGTCAAGAAAGAAGACTCCACATACTTCGTGGTTTAGAGGCGGTTTGACAGGAACTAAGCGGTAGACGGTTGGGCAGAAAGATCAGGATAATGAAGATCTCAAAACCCAATCCGGATGCCGCTCAAAACCGGCAGGCTAAGGTGTAAGGGAGTGAGATGGCCGAGAAGAAAAACATCCACACCAAAGAGAGGATCACTCTGGAATGTTCTTTTTGTCGGGGCACCGGAACGGATCCCTTCGGGCTTCTCTCCGAAGCATCCCGTTGTCAGGTCTGCGAGGGAAGCGGGTGGGTTCTTGTCCCTGAGCCTGCCGGGGAATGTGCCTATTGCAGGGGCACAGGGGTTCACCCTCACCGACGGATGGTGTGTACGGTGTGTTCCGGAAAAGGGAAGGTTGTCGTCCGGGAGTCGTTTGAAAGCTGTAGCCATTGCCATGGAAGAGGCTTTCAGCCGGGGCAATATCTCCCCTGTTTGATTTGCGGCGGAAAAGGCGTGGTTGCGAAGGAATAGGCATCAGAAAAAGGAGGATTTTATGTCACAGAACAGCACAACGGTTTTGGAGCCCCGCTCCCTGCCCAACTTCGTGGAAACCCCCTATGTCCAGGATATGGCGAAAAGGGCCATGGCCTATATCGCCGCAGGTTTTCCCATCCATTTTCGGGGTATCTCCGGAACCGGGAAAACCACACTGGCCATGCATGTGGCGTCCATGATCGGGCGGCCCGTGGTCATGATTCATGGGGACGAGGAGTTCAGCACATCGGACCTGGTAGGTGGTGAAACCGGATTTCACAGACGCAAGGTGGTGGACAATTATATTCACACAGTTAAGAAGACCGAAGAGGACATGCAGAAACGGTGGGCTGACAATCGTCTCACCGTGGCCTGCAAGAACGGGTTCACCCTCATCTACGACGAGTTTACCCGAACCCGACCCGAAGCCAACAACATTCTGCTTTCGGTGCTTCAGGAACGGATGCTGGATCTTCCGGCACCTCGGCAGGGGGAAGGGAACTATTTGAAGGTCCACCCGGATTTTACAGCCATTTTCACCAGCAATCCGGAGGAATACGCCGGGGTTCACCGAAGCCAGGATGCCCTTCGCGACCGGATGATTACCCTGGACGTGGACCATTTCGATGAAGAGACGGAAATTCGCATCACCGAATTCAAATCCGGCCTGGTTAACGGGGATGCCACGAAAATCGTCCGGATTGTGAGAGGATTGCGCGAATCCGACACCTATGAATTCGCTCCGACCGTCCGGGGATGCATCATGATTGCCAAAACCCTGGTGGTTCGTGAGGCGGCGGTGGACAAGGACGACCCCATTTTCAGGCAGACCTGTATGGATATACTATCGTCCGAAACCAGCCGTATCGGTACTGCCGGCAGCCAGAAGCGGGTGAAACGCGTCATTAACGAACTGATTGAAGAGATCTGTTAACGATCTCAAGGAGGCAATCCATGGCAAAAGAGATTCGTTCACTGGGTCACATCAAAACGCTCATGGGGATGAAACACCGTTCCCTCCCCAAGGCGGAAAGGGCAAATGACGCCGAGATCTACCTGTTAAAAAACAACCTCTCCCTGTCCAAAAAAGAGCTGGCCAGCATCAGCCAGCGAAAAAAAGTCGTTGAAACCCGGATTGATGATATCGAAAGCAGGATCGCCGAACTGGAAGAACAGGAACTGGAAACAAAAGCGAAAATGGCTGAAGGGGGCGATACCCGAAAGATAAGGCCCAAGGGCAACATGAAGGTCATGACAATGGATTATTGACGGGGCCGGTTTAATGGGACGTCATAGAACTGTGGGGAAATTATGGCCAAAGAGGGTAAATATATATACTGCATCATCAACGGCGATGAAGGTCGGAATTTCGGTCAGATCGGTATCGGTAAACGGGGTGATATCGTATCCACCATCGGATTCAACGATATCAGTGCGGTCATCAGCAGCTCGCCGGTGACCCGGTACGTCATTGACCCCGATAATCTCGTGGCCCATGAAAAAGTCATCGAAGCGGTCATGAAGGACTACACGGTCTTACCGGTCCGGTTCTGTACCATCGCCAACAGCGCCGAAGAGGTTCGCACCTTCCTCAGAAGACAACATGGTGAATTTAAAGGCTTGCTTCATGATCTCGACAATAAGGTGGAAATGGGACTCAAGGCCCGCTGGAATTACATGGACAGGATTTTCGAGGAAATTGCCCAAACCGACCCCCGGGTGAAAGAACTCAAAAAGAAGGTAGAACGCGGCAAAGAAGCCGACAGCGATGAAAAAATTATTCTGGGAAAATCGGTTAAGGCGGCTCTGGATGAAAAAAAGGCGCAACTCGCCCTGAAAATCCTGCGCCGGTTCAAGCGACTGACCCTGGATACGCGCCAAAACGACCCGGTGGGAGACGATATGTTCTTAAACGCTGTATTTCTCATCGACCGAACGAGGGAGAAACAGTTTGATTTTCTGGTGGAGGACCTGGCGGAAGAATACGACAACCAGGCGGATTTCAAGCTCGTGGGACCCGCGCCCCCCTTTAATTTCGTAAATATCGAGATGAAGCTATAACCTTCCAATGACCAACAAGGATTATCCATGACTTCTGAAAAGAAAACAACAACGGCAAAACCCCTGACCCTCAAAGTCGCCGAAGCCACCACCAAGGACGTGGGTCGCGGCATTGTCCGGTTTGACCCGGGGGATTTTGAAAAACTGGCCGTACAGGTGGGCGATGTGGTCTCAGTGGAAGGGAAACGCAAAACCGTTGCCAAGGTGCTTCCCGCTTACATGGAAGACCGGGGGAAGGGCTTGATCCGGCTGGACGGTATCACCCGGGAAAACGCCCAGGTGGGGATTGATGAAAAGGTGCGCATCGCCGCATGCGACTTTCAACCGGCCCGGAAAATCGTGGTGGTGCCCCTCACCGTAATGCGCTCCTATGATACCCGCTATATCGGAAGCCTGTTGGAAGGGCTTCCCCTGGTGGAAGGGGATCTGGTACGGGCCCGGCTCATCGGTTCCCGAACCCAGGATTTCAAAGTGGTCGCCACAAGCCCTTCAGGGGTGGTCATGATTCATCCCCAGACGGGTATGGAAATCCAGCAGAAAAAGGAACCGGGCGAAGGCAAAACCCGTATCTCCTATGAAGACATCGGGGGTCTGGGAAGGGAAATTCGGAAAATCAGGGAGATGATCGAGCTTCCCATGAAATACCCCCAGGTCTTTGAACGGCTGGGCATCGATCCCCCCAAGGGGGTGTTGCTTCACGGTCCGCCGGGATGCGGCAAAACCCTCATCGCCCGGGCAGTGGCCAATGAGACGGACGCTTATTTCAGGACCATCAGCGGCCCGGAGATCATGAACAAATTCTACGGGCAGAGCGAGGCCAACCTCCGAAAAATATTTGACGAAGCATCCGCCAAGGCCCCCAGCATCATTTTCCTGGATGAAATCGATGCCATTGCCCCCAAAAGGGAGGAAATGGGGGGTGAAAAACAGGTGGAAAAGCGGGTGGTGGCCCAACTGCTCGCACTCATGGACGGACTTTCGTCCCGGGGCCAGGTCATTGTTATCGGTGCCACCAACATTCCCAACGTTCTCGACCCGGCGCTCAGAAGACCGGGCCGGTTCGATCGGGAAATTGAAATCGGTATTCCGGACATGAATGGACGTCTCGCCATACTGGACGTGCATACCCGGGGGATGCCCCTTGCGGAGGACGTGGATGTGAAACGTCTGGCCGAAATTACCCACGGATTTGTGGGGGCCGACCTGGAGGCCCTGTCCCGGGAGGCGGCCATGGCCACCCTTCGGAAAATCTTTCCCCGAATCGATTTTGAACTGGAAGAAATTCCCTACGAGACCCTCATGAAACTCCAGGTGTCCATGGACGATTTCATGGAAGCCCTCAGGGAGGTGGAACCCTCGGCCATCCGCGAGGTCTTTACGGAGGTTCCCGACGTGAAATGGTCCGACGTGGGCGGCCTGGAAGAGGTAAAACGGGTCCTCAAGGAAACCATTGAATGGCCCTTGAAGTATGACGCCCTGTTCAAGCAGGCCGGCACCGCCCCCTCCAAAGGCATCCTGCTCCATGGTCCCCCCGGTTCCGGAAAAACCCTGCTGGCCAAGGCGGTGGCATCGGAGTCGGAGGTCAATTTCATCTCCGTCAAAGGGCCCGAGCTCATGAGCAAATGGGTGGGGGAGAGTGAAAAAGGGGTCCGTGAAATTTTCAAAAAGGCCAAGCAGGCCTCCCCCTGCATCATCTTTTTCGATGAAATCGACAGCGTGGCCCCCAAGAGGGGATTGGACGGATCTTCCCATGTGGTGGATCGGGTCATCAGCCAGTTTTTGACGGAACTGGACGGCATCGAGGAGCTGAAAGGGATCATGGTCCTGGCCGCCACCAACCGCCCGGATATCATTGACGAGGCCCTGCTGAGGGCGGGCAGATTCGATTTCCATTTTGAAATCCCAGTTCCGGACGAAGCCGCCAGACTTGAAATCCTGAAAGTCCACACCCGGCAAAAACCCCTGGCCGAAGACGTGAACCTTGAATCCATTGCCGCCGCTTCCGAAAACATGGTGGGGGCCGACCTGGAATCCATCTGTAAAAAGGCGGCCATGAAGGCCATCCGAGAATTCATTGAAAGCGGGGAAAGTGAATATACTCGATTTAAGATATGGGGAAAACATTTTAAGGCTGCCTTCGAGGAGACAAACGAATGATGACGGGTCCGGAGGAGTGTCATGACAGATAAAGGGAGAACCATTTACGGACTCATGGAAGGGGATGAACTCCGCACATTCGGGGCCATCGGAATTGACGGCAAGGAAGTGTACACCGTGCCTTTCAAGGGAACCTCCGCCATCGCCAGCAACATGCCGCAAGACGGGTTTACGGCCCTGTCCAAGGAAGCGCTCCTGCGCAATCTGACGGTTTACCAGTCGGTCATTGAACAGGTGATGAATGAGCACCCGGTGGTTCCCGTTAAATTCGGAACCCTGCTCCAAGGGGATGAAACGGTCGTCCGTATTCTGAAACGGGGAAGGGATCAAATTGTTCAGGGCCTGAAAGAGATGAAAAACAAGATTGAAGTTGACGTGGTGGCGCTCTGGCCGGACCTGAATGCCGTGTTGGCTGAAATCGGCCGGACCGATGAAATCACGGCCCTCAAAGAAAATGCCGCTTCCGATTCGGAAGGTGCCGTTCTGGAAATGCGGATCAACGCCGGGAAACGGGTGAAGGCCCTGCTGGATGAAAAACGGGAATCCCTGAAATCCGTCATTTTGCCCCCCCTCATGAACTTGGCGGAAAAACACGCCATTCATCCCCTCATGGACGATGGCATGATCATGAACGCAGCCTTCCTGATTCAAAAGGAAAATGCCCCCCGGTTGGAAGGGATCGTATCGGGTCTTGACCGACGTTATGAGGACCGGATCAATTTCCGCATCATCGGCCCTTTGCCCCCTTACAGTTTTCGAACCTTTGAGATCAAAACCGCCGATTATGGAAATTTGAACCATGCGCGAAATCTGCTTCAACTGCCGGAAGAAACCACTCAGCAGGAGATTCGGGACAAGTACTGGCAATTAACCAAGAAATTTCATCCAGACAAATTTCCGGGAGACCGGGAGGCCCAGAAGTATTTCGAAAAAATCAATCAGGCATACAAGTTGGTGAACGACTACTGCCAGGACACGTCATGCTCCTTTCGAGAAACGGATATCAATAACTGGGTCTCAATAACGGCCGTGGGTCATTAAATGGATAATATAGAGGGAAAGGGGTCATGGCCGAAGTAGGACAATACATATACGCCATCATTGATACGGACCGGGAAGTGCACTTCGGTCCAATGGGCATCGGCGAAGAAAAGAGCGAAGTCTATACCATAGTTCATGACGGGCTTGGCGTGGTCATCAGCGATTCACCCGTCACACAGTACCCGGTGACCCGGGCCAATACCATGGCCCACCAAAAGGTTATGGAAACGGTCATGAAACAATACCCCATGCTCCCGGTACGGTTCGGCACGGTCAGTGAAGGGTTGGACCCGATCCGGAAAAAGCTCTTGAAGGAGCGGCAGAGCGAACTGACCGAGACATTGCGCCATATGCAGGGAAAAATTGAACTGGGGATCAAAGCCATCTGGAAGGACATGAAACCCGTATTTGAAGAGATTGTGTCCCAAAACAAGGATATCAGTCGGCTTCGCGACCGGTTGATGAAGCGCCGGGGCGGCGTTCAGCGGGATCAGGTTCGTCTGGGCGAAATGGTGAAGGAAGCTCTGGAAGTCTGGAAGCAACAGAAAGAACAATCCATCCTGGACCCCCTTGAAGGCCTCTGGGTGGAAAAGAAGCTGAACGACCATTTCGGGGATCAAATGATTACAAACGCCGCCTTTCTGGTGGAAAAAGAGAAGGAAAAAGCGTTCGATCTTGCAGTGGAAAAGGTCACGGAGCAGTATGCGGGAAAAATGACGCTGAAGTATGTGGGCCCCATTCCCCCCTGCAATTTCGTGGAAATTGTGGTGAAGTGGTAGAAGGGCAGTGGACAGGGGAAAGTGGTCAGGGGGCAGCAGAGGACAGAAGATGGAAAGATGGATGGCGGAGGGTGGCGGGTGATGGCTTTTATTCTGGATGATATTCTGTTTTCACCCTTGAAGCTCACCCTCTGGCTGGGCGAAAAACTGCGGGACGCCGCTTACAACGAAATGACCGATGAATCAAAGATTCACGAAGGGCTACTCCATCTTCAGATGCGGTTTGAAATGGAAGAAATCAGTGAGGAAGAATATGAAAAACAGGAAACGCGCCTCATGGAACAGCTTGAGATGATTCGAAAGATGAAGGAAGAAGGGTAGGGATTTGGGTGAACTTTTTGAAATCTAGCGTTAAAGGAGAGAAAAAATGGCTGCAGGCATGGCGCAAATCGTTGAGAATGCACGGTCCGAATTGAATTCCCTCACCGGGCTCGATATCTCCTCCACCATCGAAGTGGTAAAGGAAGATGATGAATGGCGGGTTGTCCTTGAGGTGGTGGAAAAACACTCCATCCCGGAAGGCATGGACATCCTGGCATCCTACGAAACCCGGTTGGACGGGGAAGGCGGCATGCTGGAATTTCGACGCACCGGCATGAGAAAACGGATCGATACGGAATGGACGTCTGAATAGGAGAATATTTAAATGGTTTCAGGAACCGAGATGAAGGCGCTGAAAACCGTGGAAAAGGATAACGGTGAAACCACCACCCGCCTGGTGAGCCGACAACTGGGAATTGACCCTTCTTACGCAACGGTTCTGTGTGCAAAACTGATCAAGAGCGATCATCTCGCACGGGAAACCCGGGGTCGATTTAAGATTACACCCAAAGGGAAAAAAGCCCTGGGGTGGCCCCATGAGGATACGCCCATTGAAAACGGACGGACCTTTCCCCACGGGAAAATCAAGAGAGAAGAATTCCAGTGGCGCTCTTTCAAATCGATCCGAACAAACCCCAACCATACCGAAAGCGGCTTTTTTAAACCCGGCCAGGAAGAAGTGGCCTGGAGTACCATGGATTATGGAAACAGCGGCCGGAATGGCGGATCCAACGGTAGAGCCCAAACATCCCTACTCAACGAAAAAACTTTAACCTGCGGCTTTTGCCGGGGAACCGGAAAAAAAGCGAAAGGGGCCCAATGCCCCGTCTGCCGGGGAACCGGCCGCGTCAGCATCGCGCCGCCGGCGGTGTCATGCGCCTACTGCAGAGGCAGGGGCATGGAACGGCGGACGGGACGGGTTTGTCCGGTCTGCCGGGGCAAAGGGGTGGTGTCGGTTCATCCGCCCATCGGTGTTTGCGGCCAGTGCAAAGGATCGGGGGCGGAGCAGGGAACCGGCCTGACCTGCCTCAAATGCAGCGGCAAGGGTGTTGTTCATGTAAGGAAGACGGCTCGGGTAAGGCACAATATCCGGAGTAGAGGAGCAAATTAAGCCATGGCCATGGAACCTATGAGGGATGAAAAAGGCGCCGGACTGGCAGATGTGATCGACAGGATTCTGGACAAGGGGCTGGTCATCAACGCGGACATCTCCGTGTCGGTGGTGGGCGTGGAACTGCTGGGGATCAAGATCCGGGCCGCGCTGGCCTCCTTTGAGACCGCCGCCAAATACGGCCTGGAATTCCCATCGGGAACCACCCTTGAAACCCCCGCCTGGGAAGAAGCGGTCGTGACCAAAGAAAGCTGCCCCCAATGCGAGAAACGGGTCCCTCTCAAAAGCCTCATGAACGCCGGCTGTCCCTGGTGCGGTTGGATCAGCGCCCGGACCCGGGAGAAGGAAGCCATCATTGATTAGTTGACACGGGTCAGAGAGCATTGTACATCCAATGACCAGTGACCAATCGCCATCAACCAATGACCCGCAACCCATAACATGCCCATCGACATCGACGAAAAAAATCTCAAGCACGGCGTGCTGGGTCTGGTGGTGGCCCTGGTGGAGATCATTAAAGACGCGCTCAGACTCCAGGCCTTAAAACGCATGGAAGGCGGCACCCTGACGGAAGAGGAGACCAATCGGCTGGGTGAGGCCCTCATGGATCTGGACGTAGCCATTGAAGAAATGAAAATTGAACAGGGCATCTCTGAATCGGTCAAGTCGGTTCGGGATGGGCTGGACAGCATTGTGGACGATCTGCTGGATCAGATTATTCGGGATTAGTCATTGGTTGTTGGTCATTTCGTAATCCCTGTCGGGCATCCATATGAAGAAGATGAAAGATATAATCGAAAAGATGGTGAAGCAGGAGATAGAAGGTATCCTGGTTGAAAATGAGCGCTCAATACGGGAGATGGTGAGGACCTCCCTTTTGCCCCAACTCAGGGTGCTGGTTCGTGAAGAAATCAGAGATACGCTGGATAATCTTCTGGAAAAAGAACCTGCAACACTGGATAGACCCATTTCGGTCAAGAAAGATCCTCCTGCCGAATCAAAGGCGCCCGAAATTCCGGAATCAACCCCCACCCCTTCCCTGAACAATTCCGCAATCCGCAATCCGCAATCCGCAATGGAACAGATGGGCCTTTATCTTTACGGCATTGTTGACGGTGGCGAAACCGTTCACTTTGGCAACATTGGCATAGACGGAAACAAGGTTTATACAATCCCTTTCGCTGACCTTTCTGCAGTGGTTCATGACTGCACCGCAAAACCCTATCAGTCCGACGATCCTGAAAAAGTCAAGCAATGGGTTCTGACCCATCAACAGGTGCTGGATGGGGCCGCTGAAAAATTCGGGACGGTCATCCCCATGGGTTTTGATACCATCATTTGCGGCAAAGAGGACGCGGACCCGAAAACGAACATGGAGAAATGGATTGAGGCCGATTATGACAATTTGATTTTGAAGATGTCCAAAATCAGGGACAAGGCCGAATATGGCGTTCAGATCTTCTGGGAAACAAAAACCATGGCCCATATGATAAGCCAAGAGAGCGTTGAAATAAATCGACTGCGGGCGGAGATAAAAGCGAAACCCAGGGGAATCGCCTATATGGTTCGCCAGAAACTGGAAGAACTGCTGAAAAATGAGATGGCGAACAGGGCGGATCAGTGTTTCCAGGAATTTTATGAAAAGATCAAGGTTTACGTGGAAGACCTTCGTGTTGAAAAGACGAAGAAAGCCGAGGATGAAGGCCGGCAGATGCTCCTGAATCTCTCCTGTCTGCTCCCGAAAAATCAGAGTGAAGAACTGGGAGAAGTCCTTGAGGAAATTGACAACCGTGAAGGGTTTTCCGTTCGCTTCACCGGCCCGTGGCCCCCGTACAGCTTTGTCTGAAAATAACCCATGACCCCCAAAAGAGAACCCCACGCAACCCTGGTAGACCTGCTGGATCGTGTCCTGGACAAAGGGCTGGTCATCCAGGCGGACCTCATTGTATCGGTTGCGGGAATCCCGCTCATCGGCGTCAACCTTCGCGCCGCACTGGCGGGCATGGAAACCATGCTGAAATACGGCGTCATGCAGGCATGGGACGAAAAAACCAGAGCGTGGGAACAGGAAAGCAGGCAGATAAAGATGGACCATTTGATGGCAGGGGAGGCATTGCGCCTCAAAATGCCGGGGGCCTGCCATTTATCTGAAGGGTTGTACAAAACCTGGCGATATGGGCGCTTTTATTTGACGTCCCATCGGCTGATTCTGTACCATGAAAATTTCAGCAGCATCCTCTTTGAAACACCTCTTCAGGAAATACGGGGTCTGGCGCTCAGTGAAACGGAATCATCGCCTGAAAAGAAACAGCGCCGGGAACTACATCTTTTGTGCAACGAAAACCAATGGTATCGATTGACTGCGCGCCATATTGAAGAACTCAAAAACAGCCTGGATATGGCCATTTCCCATGCCGAACATTCGGTTCAGGCGTTGCCGCCTGCGGAAGAAAGGGAGACCTGCCCCCAATGCGGTCGACTGGGTCTGGCTGAGGCCCTGCTGCAAGACGGCTGCGCCCAATGCAGCTGGACCAGTCCCTTGAAAACCCTGAAGATTGAGGCGTCGATTTAACCTGTCGGCCCCTTGAAAGAGGGAAAAATGGATTTACCGGAAAAAAACCAAGCCCCGGAACAAACAAACAATAAGGAAACGGCCGGATTTGCCGAGCGGCTGGCGTTTACGGGGCGAATCGCGGCGAGCATTGCCCATGAGATTCGAAATCCGCTCACCAATGTCTCCATGTCGGCCATGCAGCTGAAAGAGGCTTTTGCCCATGACAGCCCCTGGACGCGCCATATTGAAATTATCATGCGGAATACGGAGCGGATCAACTTTCTAATTACGGAACTGCTGAACTGCGCAAGGCCCCCCGAGCTCAACATGCAGCCCCATGACATCAACGGCATTCTGGAGGGCACCCTGGATTCCATCCGGTCCAAGATTACCGCACAACGGATTCGCGTCCGCAATGCCTATTGCTGCGGTTCTTCGATTGTGAGCGTGGACCGGGAACAGATCACACGGGTTTTTTCAAACGTCATGATCAACGCTCTGGATGCCATGCTCGAAGGCGGCACCCTGACCATTGAAACCGGGATCGAAGCGTCCAGTTTCATCGTCAAAATCAAGGATACCGGAACCGGCATTCCGGAGGAAGATATTATCCGCATATTCGACCCTTTTTTCAGCACCAAAAGTTCCGGCATTGGTCTTGGGTTGTCCATGACTTACACAACGGTGGTCAGCCACGGCGGCACCATCAATGTTGAAAGCCGGCGCAAGAAAAGTACCGTCTTTACCATCTCCTTACCCATGCAGTGAAAGAGACCCATGCAAGAACTGAAATACGACATAAGACGCGGCGCGGATACCTACAGCGCCGTCTATCATCCCCGGCTCAAGAGTTGGATACTCAAGGGGATTATCAAGCGGGAAGAGGCCGTCGTATGGCGAAGCGGCCTTTCCGGATGGCGCAGGCCCGAAGATCTGAAAGAATTAAAACCTTACTTTGAACAGCGTCAAAAGGAACAGTTTAGAAGAAAAAAGTCTGAACGGACACCTCTCTGGATCCCTCAAAAAACGATCAAAAATATCTTGATCATAGACGATGAGGAAGATCTGTGCTGGCTTCTTAAAAACGCTCTTCTGGCTAAAGGCTATAAGGTATGGACAGCCAACACCCTGTCTCACGGCATTGTTTTGCTCGATCTAAAGCCGGACCTCATCTTTCTGGACCTCAAACTCCCGGATGGGGATGGGATGGAGATTCTGCCGGTCATCAAGAAAAAAACCCCTGAATCCATGGTGGTGATTATCAGCGCATACGGCAGTATGGATCGGATGGCGGATGCCAATAAGAAAGGGGTCCACGGGTTTATTGACAAACCCTTTACCGAAGAAAAAATCATTCACACACTCAAACAATTTCAGAAAGGCAACGCAAAAACCCATGGATAAAGCGATCGGCATAGACTTGGGCACCACCTATTCGGTGGCCGCCGTCATAGAGGATGGTCGGGCCAGGGTCATTCCCAATGCGGAAGGCGAAAACCTGACACCGTCCGTGGTGGCGGAGACCGCCTCAGGACACCGCCTGGTGGGTTCGGTGGCCAAAAGACAAGCGGCGGCCAATCCCCAAAATACCGTCAGATCCATTAAGCGGCATATGGGACTGGATTACCGCGTCTCCCTCAACAAACGGGCCTATTCCCCCCAGGAAATTTCCGCATTTATCCTCAGGAAAATCAAAACCGATGCGGAAGCTTATCTGGGAATGCCGGTTAAAAAAGCGGTGGTCACCGTCCCCGCCTATTTCACCGACGCCCAGCGACAGGCCACCCGGGAGGCGGCGATCCTGGCCGGCCTCGAACTCATGCGGATCATCAATGAGCCCACGGCCGCATCGCTGGCCTATGGGTTGGACCGTGAAAATATCCAGACCATTCTCGTTTGGGACCTGGGAGGCGGCACCTTTGATGTGTCCATTCTGGAGTTGGGCGACGGCATTTTTCAGGTGAAAGCGGTCAACGGCAACACCCGCCTTGGCGGGGATGACTGGGATGAAAGACTGGTGGCCCATCTATCCGAACAGATCCTCCAACAATTCCAACACGACATCCGTTCCGACGAAATGGAACTGGAACAGGTGAAAGAAGCGGCGGAAAAGGCCAAAAGGGCGCTTTCCCTCAAGCCATCCGCGGATGTCCCCCTCCATTTTTTGAAAACTTCCCATGGTGCAAGCGGCAATATCGAAATTTCCGTGACCCGAGACGCTTTTGAAGCCATCACCGCAGATCTGCGTACCGAACTCCTGGCCCCCACCCTGCAGGCGCTGAAAGATGCCGGGTTGACACCCGAGAAGATTGACCGGGTGGTTCTGGTGGGTGGTTCCACCCGCATGCCCGCAGTCAGGGCTCTGGTGGAAGAAACCTTTCACCGAAAACCGTTTACCCGTATCAACCCCGATGAGGTGGTGGGAATCGGCGCCGCGGTTCAAGCCGGCGTTCTCACGGGGGAAATTGATGATGTGGTCCTGGTGGATGTCACCCCGCTTTCCCTGGGAATTGAAACGGAAGGGGGTCTTTTCGCCAGGATTATCGAACGAAACACCACCATTCCCACATCCGCGGGACAGATTTTCACCAATGCGGAGGACAACCAGATGGAAATGGATTTCCACGTCCTTCAGGGAGAACGGGAAATGGCTGACGACAACATCAGCCTGGGCCAGTTCAAATTGACCGGACTTCCGCCCCTTTCAAGGGGAAAAGGCAAAGTGGAGGTCTCCTTCGAAATTGACGTAAACGGCATTGTAAACGTCTCGGCCAGGGAACTTTATACGGAACAGGAAACAGGAATCGAGATCGACGCAAGCCACCTGTTGAGCGACGAAGAAGTGGCCAAAGCCATTCGGGAAGCAGAGGCCGTTGCCGAAGAAGACATGAAACGGCGGGAAGAAACGCAAATCAACATCCGTGCCGACAGCATGATCCGTGGGGCGGAATACGCCCTGGGGGAAAAGGGAAAAAAGCACTCAAAGGGATATGTCAAGCAAGTCGAGGATGCGATTTTCGATCTGAAAGAAGCCCTGTTTGAAGGCGAGCCCGACGTCATCAGGGATTTGACCACGGCACTGCGGAAACTGTTGGAAGAAACCCTATGAAACAGGCTAAACGAAGCATGCCACTGCTCCCCAGATCAAAGCCTGAGTTTCTGCCCGGAGAGAATATTATCCTTTCGGATCAGGGCGGTTTTCGCCAGACCCATCGGGCCGGTTGGCGGCCTGTGGAATGCTTTCTGACCAACAAACGACTCATCTTCTTTTTGAGACCCGAAATCCGGTTTCAGATTCCCCTTGAGAGCATTCAGAAACTCCATGATGAAAAACACTACTATGTCCTGAAAACCCGGCCGACCCTGCGCATTAATTACCTCGGAGAAAAGGGGTCGAGAGACGGCAGAGTTCTGTTTATCACCAACAAAATTCATATATGGAAAAAGAGAATAATGCAGCTGTGTTTCCTGAAGGTGGATCTTTCCACCATTCAGGGAATTTCGGCACAACTGGACTCGGACGGCAGGGATATTCTGTGGTATCTCTGGGAGAACGGACACGCCAGGATCAACCGACTGGCCGAACTGATCCAGGCCCCCACACACATGCATGTCCTTCTGGTCATTCGAGAAACCATCAATCCCATAGCCGAAAAAGATCTGGAATGCCCCATCCTCTCCTTTGAAAAACGAAAAACAGATCCCGAAACAGGTGAAATCATCACTTTCAGCTGGTGGCTGATCGGGAAAAAGGAATGCTTTCTGCCCAATGAGGAACGATTGGTGGACATTTTTAACGAAGGGGAACAAATCCGGGTTATTATGGAAGTTAAAGGGATTACGACCGATGATCTGAAGCTTGATTTTAACGGGAACCGGGTCATGGTCAGGTGCCACAAGATCGGCGCTTCCCTGCGGGTGGAATTACCCCTTGAAACCCCGGTAAGCCCGAAAGACTACCGGCTTCAGATCCGAAATAACCTTTTGGAAATTCAGTTCAACAAGGTAAAATAACACAGTGTTAATGCTGGCATCGAAACATATTCCTGATTTTTTGAAGAACGAAAAATTCCGACTCATTCTTTTCGGCGGCAAGGGAGGCGTAGGCAAAACCACCATGGCGGCCACAACCGCCCTTTCTCTGGCCGAATCTTCACCCAATCAAAGAAAGATTCTCATCATCTCAACGGACCCGGCCCACTCCCTGTCGGACAGTTTCGGCATTGAGATCGGGGATCGGGTGACGCTGATAAAGGGGGCAGGAAACAACCTCTTTGCCCATGAACTGGATGCGGCCCGGTTGCTGGCGGGTTTCAAAGAAGAAAACCATGACGTCATCCGGAAGCTGGTGGAAAGGGGGACCTATTTCGACGGGGAAGACATCGCCGACTTTTTCGACCTCTCCCTCCCTGGAATGGATGAAATCATGGCCATCATGGAGATGTCGCGCCTCCTGAAAGAACATGCCTTTGATGTTATCATCGTGGACACAGCACCCACCGGACACACACTCCGCATGCTGGATCTGCCCCGGCAGATGAACAAGTGGATTGACGTCATGGACCTGATGCAGCACAAACACCGCTACATGTTCCGGAAATTCACGGGAAAGAAATACGTGAAAGACGAATGCGATCTTTTCCTGGACCGCCTGTCATCGGATGTGAACAGGGTTCTGGATCTGCTTACAAACCGGGACGAAACCCGGTTCGTCCCGGTGGTGATTCCTGAACCCATGAGCGTTGACGAAACAAAAAGATTGGTCAGGTCCCTTAAAAAAATCCATGTGCCCGTGAAAGAAGTGGTTGTGAACCGTGTGGCCGAAAATGACGGGTGCCGGTTCTGTAGATCACAAAAAGAAGATCAAAAAGAACCCTTAATGGCAATTGACCAGGAATTTTCCGCCTATGGCAGGGTCCGGGTCCCCCTTTTCGCCAGTGAGATTCGCGGGATGGCGGGACTTAAAAGGACGGCTGATTATCTCCTTTGTATCCCCCTGCCCTCAGCGCCCTTCACAACCCTGCCGGCGGTTCAGGAATCCCGTGCCTGCTTATCCCTCGATCCCAACCTGGAATTTATCTTTTTTGGGGGAAAAGGCGGGGTCGGCAAAACCTCCCTGGCATCGGCTGCCGGGCTGCACCTGGCCCAACGGTATCCCGACAAAAAGATACTCGTTTTCTCGACCGATCCGGCCCACTCCCTGTCGGACTGCTTCAACATTCAGATCGGGGACACCCTTACGCCCATCGGGGGATCGGGGAATGCTGACCGGGGGGCAGAAAACGGGAACCTGTTTGCCCTGGAAATTGATGCAGACCGCCTTTGGGCTGATTTCAAAGATGCTTTCCAAAAAGATATAAAGGAGATGTTCAATAAATTTCTGTCCCGCGGCGCCCATATCAAGTTCGATGGCGAAGTCATGACCCAGTTGCTGGAACTGGCACCTCCGGGGCTGGATGAAATGATGTCATTGGACAAGATCATGGATTTAAAGAAAGCAGGGGCGTTTGATATTTTCGTCCTGGACACGTCGCCCACCGGTCATCTCCTGCGATTTCTGGAACTGCCCCAACTGGTCCGACAGTGGCTGAAGGCTTTTTTCACGCTTCTGATAAAATACAAGGGCACGGTGCGGCTGACCGGCGCGGCGGAAAAAGCGCTGAGTCTTTCCAGGAATGTTCGGATGATCCAAGAGACCCTGGCGGACCCTCAAAAAACTGATTTTGTGGCCGTCACCATTCCCGAGCACATGGGTTTTATGGAACTGGAACGTCTCATGAACGCCCTTCAAGATGCGAATCTGCCATGTCACCACATCATCGTCAACATGGTGCTGCCCCGGACGGACTGCGGGTTCTGCAGCCACAAACGCACGGCACAACAGGATTGTCTGAAAAAAATTCATTCACGGTTCCATTCACAAACCCTCGTGCAGGCGCCCCGGCTGCCCCACTCGCTTAATGGAACGGCCCATCTTAAAATAATCAGCGAAACGGTTTTCTGCAGGAAGCAGGTATAATGGCTAAAAAAAAGAAAATTCTAATGGTGGATGACGATGCGGATTTCATCTGGCTGACGGTCCGGATGCTGGAGGACATCGGTTACCACGTGCTTGAAGCCCGTAATGGAGAAGAAGCCCTCGCGTGCTTTGAAAAAGAGACGCCCGACCTGGTCCTCATGGACTACCGCATGCCGGGGAAAGATGGCCTT
>Ga0233431_1002108_pt1 | contig 29587 bp, 25 predicted proteins | sample SI_118_April2016_FD_179867 | JGI IMG/M metagenome (GOLD analysis project Ga0233431, IMG submission 179867) | Seawater microbial communities from Saanich Inlet, British Columbia, Canada - SI_118_April2016_200_MG | ecosystem: Environmental > Aquatic > Marine > Inlet | place: Canada: British...
TACTCACGGACGAAGCATTCCGCGATCAGATGGTGGAAGGCGTCCGCTCTCCAGCGGCCAAGAGCTACTGGGAAGATCGTTTCGGTGCTCTGACTGCACGAACGCGCGCGGAATGGGTGGAATCAACCCTGAACAAGGTCTCCACCTTCATCAGCGACCCCTGGATCCGTGACATGGTTGGCCAGATGCACTCCACCGTTCGGCTACGACAGTGGATGGATGATGGTGTGATCACGCTGGTCAATCTGGCCAAGGGAAGACTGAAGCGCAACTCGGATCTTGTGGGAGCGATGTTTGTCGCCAAGATCCAGGAAGCAGCGCTTTCACGAGTAGACCTGCCTGAGACTCAGAGACGTGGATACCGCCTCATCGTCGATGAGTTTCAAAACTACGCCACACGAAGCTTCGAAGAGATTCTCTCCGAGGCACGAAAGTACGGGCTCTGTTTGATGATGGCCAATCAGACGTTGACCCAGCTGGAGCGAACACTGCTTGCATCTGTATTAGGCAATTGCCAAGCACAGGTTTACTTCCGCTGTAACCGCCACGATGCTGAGACATTGGCACGTCAGGCGTTTCGAGCTACTGGGAAACAGATGAAGTACAAGACAGGCAGCGGTCCTTCTCTCTTCTCTTCTGACTCCCAATCAAATCCCGTCTTCATTCCAGTAGGAGAAGAAATGGAGGGGTACATCAACTTCCTCCTGGACCTATCTCCTCGCCAAGCACTGCTCAACATCCGAGGTGAAGGTGCTCCAGTGCCGTTTCGAACTGCAGATGCACCCAATCGAGCAACGACTTCAAGAGCAGATGCTTTGCGAAGTCGTTTTCTTGCCAAAGCAGCCCGATCTCGTATGCAAGTGCGCGCAGAACTGCTTGCTAGGGCAGAAACCAGAGATGAAGACGAACCAAACAATTATTGGAGAACACCATGAATACTACTACCACAACAAACCAACGACGCCGACTATTCACGCGACTACCAGGCAATCTTCCTCCGCTTGAAATCACAAAGCGCGACCTTCGTATCCTTGAACTCGTTCAAGATTACCGATTCCTCAATACAGAGCAGATTCAAGCCCTAGTCGGCGGATCTGCTCGCAATGTGCGGGAACGCTTATTTCGCTTGTTCCAGCACGCCTATCTTGATCGGCCCTTACATCAACGCGAACTACGCAACGAGGGATATCGACTTATGATCTACGCGCTAGCGCCCAAAGGTGCTCGATTCATCGCCAGTGCTTTGGGCCATCTCGCCCCAATATCTCGACACCTTGGCGAGGACAACAGAACAGCCAAGCGGTTTCATCTCGCTCATACGCTAATGGTGTCGCAGTTTCGAGCGTGCTTGAACCTCGCGTGCAGTGGTGACGCCAACGTGAAACTTGCCTCCTGGTGCGTGCCTGTGAAGTCGCTCGCCCGCATTCGCATTGGCCGCTTCCGAGCAGCCGTTATCCCTGATGCAAGCTTCTCGCTTGAGAGATCTGACGGTCAACAAGCTCACTTCTTCTTGGAAGCAGATCGTGGGACGATGACGAAGGATCGTTTCCTGCGCAAGCTTCAAGCGTACTGGTATCTAAGCAGGAAGGAAGGCGTTCCTGACATTCCTAACGCATTTCGCGTTCTCACAATCACCAATTCACGTAGGCGTACTGAGAACTTGCGAATCGCCGCCAAGACCGCAGATACCAAACGCAAGGGCAGCCGCAAGTACTTGTTTGCCACGCAAGATGCCTACGATCTCAAGCATCCAGAAGCCTTGCTTGGGCATATATGGCGCACACCGGCAAATCCGGAATTGTGCTCTCTTCTTGAGGGGACATCACTAAACAGCGGAGGAGAACGTGACTGAGAAGCCCGTTCCCCATCAAGCAAATCTTCGTTCGCCTCCGACAGGAAGCGAGTCGAAGGAGATATCAACATCCTGTGGGTTAGAGGCCCCCTGCCAGCAGCAGGGGGCTATTCACGTTGTAGAAGATGGGAAATTGAGTACAAAGGCGGAAGTGACGTGTGACAGCAACTTTGACTCGCAAGAGGCTATGAGGAACTTCCAATCCTATCTCGACATTCTTCGGGAATGGGATGAGAAGGAGAAGCTTGAGGAGGCTCGTGTGTCAGAGGAAAGCACAGGCCGATTGATAGCTTAGGCAGCTACGTGATAGAGTCTATCCTGGAGTGTGCGCAACATGACCCGACAAGTAGTGACCTACATCCGAGTATCGACAGAGGAGCAGGCGAAGCACGGTTACTCCATTGAGGCTCAGCGACAAATCCTGCAGGACTATGCAAAGGGACACGGGCTCGACATCGTTCATGAATTTGAGGAGTCTGAATCAGCCTTCAAGCCTGGTCGTCCGGAGTTTAAGAAAATGCTTTCGCTTCTCAGAAAACGCCGGAGTATTACAGCTGTCCTCTGCTATAAGATCGACCGGATTGCGCGAAATCTTCAGGACTATTCTGCCCTTGATGAAATGGAGGGAGTAAGCATCATCTCTGCCACAGAGGCACTACCCGAGAACTCAACAGGGAAGCTCATCGGAACTGTCCAGGCAGCTTTCTCTCGCTATTACAGCGAGCAGCTCAGCGAACGAATCCGATTAGGATTGGAAACGAAGGCTAGAAAGGGGGAGTGGCCTACTCATCCCCCCACAGGCTATATCAGGTTGCCGGAAACTGGACAGATGATTCCAGATCCGATGACCTCCTCATTGGTTTGCAGAGTGTTTGAGGAATACGTGCGACAGAGCATCTCCTTGCTGGACCTAGCGAAGTGGGCTCGATCAAGCGGATTACGGTCGCACGGGGGGGGTACCCTCAACAAGAGCGCCATCCATAAACTGATACAGAATCCCATCTATTACGGATCACTCGTCTGGAAAGGCAAGCTCTACGAGGGGGTTCATGAACCAATCGTATCAAGACAGCTCTTCGATCGTGTTCAGGAGAGACTTCGGTCTGGCAGTTCTGCAAGGGCCACAAGGTCTTTCCCCTATCGAGGGCTTCTTCAGTGCGGGTTTTGTGGATGCATGATTACGGCAAGCATTGCCAAGAGGAAGTATGTTTACTATCACTGCTCTCACGGGCGTGGCCATTGCGATCAACCGTATTTCCGTCAGGATCGACTATCTGAAGCCCTTGTCAAGATTGTTGAAGGTGTTCACCTTCCCCGCGAAAAGGTCCGTTCTCTTCTCAAGATGCTACAGTCCGATACTTCACGGCAGATGGAGAAGCGAAACACGGAAATCGCCGTTCTGAAACGAGGAGAGGATCGGATTCACATAAGACGAGAAGCCTCCTATGTCGACAAACTCGATGGGAAGATATCTGAGCATCGCTGGCTGGAGCTCGATCGAACCTGGGCACACGAGATGGCGGCTATCAAGGCAAGAAGGGAAGGCCTCGCGGACATCAGTGAAGGTTCAGCGGACGAGATCAGGGCCACTTTCGAACTTCTAGAACGAGCTCCTGATCTATATTTACGACAAGATGATGCCGGAAGAGCCCGCTTGCTTGGAACACTGGTTTCGAACTGCTTAATCAAAGGAGACAACCTAGAGCCAGTCTACAAAAACCCCTTCTCGGTTGTAGCTAAAGGGGTCCAGTCTGGTGAGTGGTGGAGGCGAGCGGATTCGAACCGCCAACCTCTGCGTTGCGAACGCAGCGCTCTCCCGATTAGAGCTACGCCCCCGAAAAGAAAAAAATCTCTAGCGGCGCAGGGACTCGAACCCCGAACCTCACGGATATGAGCCGTGCGCTCTAACCAGTTGAGCTACGCCGCCCTACTATCTGGTTGCGGGGGCCGGATTCGAACCGACAACCTCCGGGTTATGAGCCCGACGAGCTTCCTGATTGCTCCACCCCGCGATGGTTATGCCGGGAGCGGGAGTCGAACCCGCACGAAGTTACCCTTCAAAGGATTTTAAGTCCCTTGCGTCTGCCAATTCCGCCATCCCGGCGTATTCGCCAACTTCCCAGCTATTACTTCTACCTAAACCCTGCTGCCTTTGCTTCTGGAGCGGGAAAGGAGATTCGAACTCCCGACCTCTGCCTTGGCAAGGCAGCGCTCTACCGCTGAGCTATTCCCGCGCGAAGGCCACTCTCGAATGCGTTGCCATTATAGATGGCAACACGGTGCCTTTCAACTGCGAAGGGCGGGATTCGAACCCGCACGCCCGAAGGCACTAGCTCCTAAGGCTAGCGCGTCTGCCAATTCCGCCACCCTCGCGATATGAAAAGCGTATCCTGCGATGTCCAGCCAGTCAAGACTATATGCAAACGCGAACTGGCCGAGGGCCAGTTCGTTGGAGTTTGGCGTGTGACTATGCCAAACGTCCGTGTGGTTGGCCGAGGGCCAGTTCGCGTTTGGCCGAGGGCCAGTTCGTTGGAGTTTGGCATGTGACCATGCCAAACGTCAGAGTGGTTGTCCAAAGCCTCTCTTGCTCAAGCGTCACACTACGATTGGCAAATAAAACGGGGTGAAGACATTGGCTTCACCCCGCTCTCAATCAAGAATCTAACGCGCTACGGACAGGTTGAACATCCCGAGCTGCTGCTCGAAGAGCTGGAGCTCGAAGAACAGGAGTTGCAGCCCCACAAGAAGAACGGGAAGAATCCCGAGTTGCAGTCATCCACGAACACAAGTGTTGTCGTGCACGAGCACGTGGTAATCGAAGGGACGTCGTCACAGATACAAGACGTACAGCCCGACGTGCACCAGTTATTGCATGAATTGCAGGGATCTTGGATTTTGAAGCATCGCGATAGTGTGCCAGCTGACGTATCCACAAGGAGCTTGTACTGCCCAGCGGCCACTGCAACACCATTCATGTCGAGCTGCAACCAACTTCCCTGCCAAATAGATGCAGCTACAGGGGCGTCATGAATGACTGAATAGACAACTTGTCCAGACGCATTCACAATCCGCCAACCGAGCACGAGGCTGTCCTCACACGAACAGCAACCCCACCACCACGACGTAGAGTCCTCTACCTGAAACCGAATCTCTTCCCCAACATTGTAGGTTGTGCCAAACAAGGAAGATGCCATTGCCGCACTTCCAACAACCATCACAAGTAACAAACCAGCCAAACCAATCCTTGCCCACTTTGAACGCACAGCGCTCACCTCCAGTACCAGATAGATTCTATACACTCGGCCTGCCAATTGGTGTCATCCATATCACATTCCCGCTCCGACGACACTTTCGCTCATGGGCATTTGCATTGCTCTCACAAATCCCGCTACCCTAGCCTTGGAGGTGGAAAATAATGACAAGAAAGGAACTTACAGACAAGCTGTCCATCTACATTCCTCAAGGGAAGGTAGTCAAGCAGCCTGTCGAGCGATTAATCAATCTGGGAAAGAAGAAGGACCGTTCAGTGAACTACCTCGTTGTCGAAGCCATAATCGAGTACCTAGATAACGAAGAAGCCCGCAACTAGCATCCTGCTGTGTGCGAACACTGCCCGTCTTAGAGAGACCGCGTGAGATTTGCGTAGTCCTTGTTGTCTGCCACATTTGGGGGCATCGATCTAGAAAGGTAGACTGTCCACAACCTAACATTGCTTGTGGAAAGGAACCCTTCGTCAATGCCAATCTCACCACAGTCTCCTAATGAACGCGTTCTCGAGTCTGCCTTTGCTCTTTCTCTCCAAGACACGCTAAGTAAGTTGCACGTTTCACGTCAAGAGGGGCTGTCTCAAGAGGAAGCAAGTCAGCGTCTTGAGGCCCACGGTCCCAATCAGCTGCGCGCAAAGAAGACGCCTACTCTGTTTGTCACTATGCTTCGACAGCTTCGGAGCTTTCTCATCCTCATCCTTGTCGCGGCTGTGCTTGTATCGATCTGGGTTGGGGACTGGATTGAAGCCGCCGTCATTCTTGCAATCATTCTGCTCAACGCCCTCGTTGGCGCGTTGCAGGAGCGCAGAGCTGAGAAAGCTTTGCAAAGCCTGAAGGAATTGGCTGCTCCAGACGCCCGTGTACTCCGTGATGGGACAACGCAGCTGATTCCAGCCCGTGATCTTGTTCCCGGCGATCTAGTATTCCTTGAAGCCGGAACCGTAGTCCCTGCTGACTTGAGATTGATCGATTCGTCTCGCCTGCAGATTGAAGAGGCCTCCCTTACTGGGGAATCGTCACCGGTCATTAAAGATGCTGACTTGGTTCTCGATGCAAGTAGCCAACTCGCAGATTTGCAAAACTGTGCCTTCGCAGGAACCAAAGTGACTTACGGACGAGGTCTGGGTGTGGTGACAAACACGGGACACAACACGCAAGTAGGTCGCATCGCAACACTGCTTGAGGCCGATGACGATCCTCCTCCGTTGCAACGGAAGCTGGAAGCATTCGGACGAGTGATGGGTGGTGCCGTTCTCATCATCTGCGGGCTGCTATTCGTCGTAGGAATCCTGCGAAGCGCCGATGTGGGAACCCTGTTCTCTGAAGGTTTTGCCGCATTCTGGCATTCGCAAAGTGAGATCGTAACCAGCTTGTTCATCGTAGCAGTGAGCCTAGCTGTAGCCGCAGTTCCTGAAGGACTCCCAGCAGTGGTAACCATGACTCTCGCCTTGGGCACCCAAAAGATGCTTGCACGAAACACACTTGTGCGCCGGCTTGCCTCTGTAGAAACACTGGGTTCAGCAACCGTCATCTGCACAGACAAGACGGGCACGCTAACACAGAATCGAATGACAGTGAAGCAAATCTGGACCCGTTCAGGGACCTTTGACCTATCTTCAGAGCAAAACTCCTCTGTGGGGATTCTGTCGCTTAATGGTGAATCCATAGCGCTGGAACAACAGTCTCCACTAGCTCGAACCCTCACTGTTGGTCTGTTCTGCAATGACTCTGAGCTAACGCCTGATGCAGAATCGGAATTCATTGGGGATCCCACAGAAGGCGCTCTTCTGATCGCTGCCAGAAACCTGGGGCTCGATCCGACGCAGACCTCCACTCGCGTCGCGGAAATTCCGTTTGACTCGAAACGCAAGCGGATGACTACCATCCACGAATCTCGACTCCTTGCTGCATTTGGCAAAGAAGATCCCAAGGCCATTGCCTTAATTAAGGGCGCTGTAGACGGCCTTCTCCCCCTTTGCTCGCAGATCGAAACGTCTACTGGTGTGGAATCGTTGTCACAAGGGATCCTGACCGAAATCCAAAACGTCAATGACGACATGGGCGAGCGCGGGCTTCGCGTACTGGCGATGGCTTATCGGCAAATCAATACCGTCAGTGCTGAGCCTGCAGCAGAGGACATTGAAACGAGCTTGATATTCCTAGGTTTGGTGGCCATGCAGGATCCACCACGTCCGGAAGTTGCTGACGCTGTGTCCACAGCAAAGGCTGCTGGGCTTCGCACGATCATGATCACTGGGGACCATGCCGCAACAGCTGCTGCAATCGCTCGACAGATCGGCATCCTTCGACCCACAGGCATCGTGATGGAGGGCGCTTCTCTGGAAGCGATGACGCCGGAGATGCTCGCTTCGCAAATTGACGACATTGATGTGTTCGCCAGGGTGTCTCCACAGCACAAGGTTCGCATCGTCGAGTCCTTGCGCGCACAAGGACACATCGTGGCCATGACGGGCGACGGAGTGAATGATGCCCCTGCCCTGAAGAAGGCTGACATTGGGATTGCCATGGGCATCACGGGAACGGATGTAGCCAAGGATTCCGCAGACATGGTGCTTGTCGATGACAACTACGCGTCGATCATCGCAGCCATTGAACAAGGGCGCGTGATTTATGACAACATTCGCAAAGCAGTCTTCTATCTATTGACCTGCAATTTCGCCGAAATCGCGATTCTGTTCGTTGCCACAATGGTCGGATGGCCTCCACCATTAACTGCCATTCAGCTCCTCTGGCTCAACTTGGTCACGGACGGAGCTCCCGCCCTTGCCCTTGCATTGGAGAAGGAAGAACCAGGCATCATGACACGTCCTCCACGGCCGACGAACCAACCCATAATCGATCGGAAAATGCTGCGAGGCTTCCTCATACAAGCTTCGGCACTTGCCAGCAGTATTCTCGGCGTCTTCATGCTTGCCCTTCGGGGCATGGGGTCGCCGCTAGCGGGAACGATGGCATTCACCACGCTTGTACTCGCAGAGCTTTTCCGCGCCTACAGCGTGCGATCAGAGGACACGCCAATCCTTCAGCTAGGTTGGCGCTCGAACCGCTGGATGCAAGTGGCTGTACTCACGTCAGCAGCACTGCTACTAATCGTCCTTTATGTACCGCCACTTCCGTCGATGTTTGAGATTCACAAGCTCACAGCGGGTACATGGGCCATCATCCTTCCGTTCGCACTCATTCCCATGATTGCGACTGAGACTCGCAAAGCTATTCGGCTCGCGTGGAAACGGCGGACTCAAGGCTAGCACCTATGGATTTCACGATTGAGAGAAACGAAGATCCAATTCATGAACCAGCGGATCATATCAGGAGGCTGCAATGGAGAAATGGGGAATTCGCCAATTCCAGCGAGCATTAGAAGCTGGAGAAATCACCAGCGTGCAGATTGTCGAGGACTGTCTCAGGCGAATCGAACAGGTTGATCAGGGTGAGGATGGCCTTCACGCCCTGATTGAGGTCAATCCAGATGCTATTGCGCTAGCCAGACAGCTCGATGCTGAACGGTCGCAGGGTGAGGTACGCAGTCCCTTGCACGGAATCCCCCTGGTAATTAAAGCAAACATCGACACAGCCGATCACATGATGACGACAGCTGGCTCCCTTGCAATGGAAAACAGCACTCCTGAAAACGATGCCTTCCTCGTGAGTCGACTTCGAGATGCGGGCGCTCTCATCCTAGGCAAGGCGAACCTGTCGGAGTGGGCCAATTTCCGCGGCAAACGCTCGATCAGCGGGTGGAGCAGCCTAGGCGGGCAAACGCGCAACCCACATGATCGACTTCGATCTCCTTGCGGGTCGAGTTCTGGGTCAGCCGTTGCTGTGGCCGCTGGGTTGTGTCCGATTTCTATCGGAACTGAGACAGACGGATCAATCGTTTGTCCCGCGCAAACGTGTGGCGTAGTAGGGATAAAGCCCACGATCGGTCTGGTGAGTCGAACAGGCATCATTCCCATTGCTCACAGCCAAGACACTGCAGGCCCTATGGCGCGGTCAGTTGAGGATGCTGCAGCTTTGCTTGGTGCCATAACTGGAGAAGACCCACGTGATCCGTCGACCTCGCGACCAGCAGGCGGGTGTGATACCGGTTTCTTGAGCGGTTTGTCCCTGACTGCTTTGCGAGGCGCACGCATCGGCGTCGTACGCTCGTATTTTGGAGCTCATCCGAAAATTGATCGCCTGATCGACTTGGCCCTCGATACTCTCCGTGAGCTAGGCGCCGAAGTTATCGATCCTGTGTCCATCGCTACAGACGGCAGATGGGGTGAAACTGAATTCGAGGTATTGCTTTACGAGTTCAAGCACGATTTAAACGCCTATCTTGCGTCACTGGGAACCCATGCGCCCGTGCATAGCTTGGCCGAGATCATTGAGTTCAACCGAGAACACGCCGACAAAGTAATGCCCCACTTCGGGCAGGAACTGATGGAATTGGCTCAAGCCAAGGGGCCACTGACTGACGCAGCATATATCGATGCCCTGAGCACAAATCATCGTCTCACTCGTGAAGAAGGAATCGACGCCACGCTGATCGCTGATCGACTTGACGCCCTTGTCGCACCGACCGGAGGTCCGGCATGGTTGATCGACCGAATACTTGGCGACGTTTGGGTTGGCGGGCGATGTTCCTCTGCTCCTGCTGTCGCAGGATATCCACACATCACAGTTCCAGCCGGACTCGCTGAGGGACTGCCAATTGGGCTGTCATTCTTCTCCACGGCCTGGCAAGACGCCAAGTTGATCCGCTATGCCTATGCCTTTGAGCAAGCTGTCGCCGACCATCGTACCTAGAGAGGCAAACGATCAAAGTCCGGCTTGAACCTATCGGCTGATCAGTCGGTCTGATCAGCCATCCATGTCATCGCTGTGGCCACACCGATGCCAGCCTCGAAATTGTGCCCAGCATGTCGAAGTCCAATTTCGATTGCGCCAATCGTCGCTAGTACGTCACCCAACCGTACCGCACCCATGTGGCCAACACGGAAATACTCTGCCTTGATCTCCGGATGAAGGCCCCCGGCGACAATCACTCCCGCTTTCTTGATGGCGGGCAGTAGATCCGATGCCAAGACACCTTCAGGATATCGGCATGCAGTCAGTGTATTGGCTCGCTCCAGAGGATTGGTGGCAACGAAGCCGAGTCCAAGTGCTTCGATGGCAGCGCGAAAAGCACTGGCCAAGCGCTCATGGCGAGCAAAGCGTTCTGCCATCCCCTCAGCAACAATCTGCTGAAGGCTCACATCCAATGCAGCTACCAGATTGACAGCGGGGGTTCCAAAGTAGCTGGGCTTTCGCGCTTCGTAGGCCTTCATGATCGGCATCCACTTGGCCCAGTCAGCATAATAGCTGCGAACAGCCGTCGTTCTGGAGGCAAATGCATCCATGGCGCGAGGACTGGCGACAAGTAGTGCGAGGCCAGGAGGAACTCCGATAGCCTTCTGAGAAGCCGTCAACACAACGTCCAAGCCCCATTCGCCTTGTCGAATCTCCTCGCCAGCAACTGAACACACGCCATCGACAATCGACAGCACGCCATTGCGCTGTGCCAATGCGCCAATCTCGCGTAGCGGCATGCGCACGGCAGTTGATGTGTCGACGTGAGTCACTGTCAGCAGCTTGTAGCTGCCGCCTTGGAGTGCTTCCTCCACTACATTCAGATCCAATGTCTGACCAATGGGGGCATGAAGAGTCGTCACTTCAGCGCCATGTCGCGTCAGCAAATCCTCGTATCGATCGCCAAATACGCCTGTGCTCAGAACAAGTGCCTTGTCGCCAGGTTCAATCAGGTTGGCGCCAGCCAGTTCCATCGCCAGCGTTCCAGAACCTGCAACAATGAAGGGTTGTCCATCAGGAGCAACCCACACGTCGCGCATCGTCTCCAAAGCTCGGCCAAATGCATCGATGAAATCGGGCGCAACATGGCTTGTTGTAGGAGCTCCAAGCGCCTGTAGCACTTCGGGTTCGAACTCGATCGGTCCAGGAATCATTAGCAATGAGCGATCCTTCATCTGCGTATCTCCTTTGGCTCAAGTCTTCAGTATCCGCGCCGCTATCAGAATGGATTTCAGCTGTCCGATGTCTGGGTCCCTCAGGTCGAGGAGGGGGGGGCGAACAAAGCTATCGGGTAGCCCCATCATCCTCATCGCCGCCTTTAATCCAGCAACGCCGAAACGGCTTGTTACCGCTGTGTTGGCCTCAATGAGGCGCACTTGAATCCCCCGAGCTTGGCTCCAATCGCCGGCAAGCGCGAGCTCTCGGATAGCCAAGCATTGGGCCGGTTCGATATTCGCCAGCGCCAACACGCCACCAATCGCTCCGACAGAAAGCGCAGGCAGCAAGAAACTGGCCGATCCGGCCAGGATCTGAAAGTCATCGCCCAGCAGCTGATGCAAGGCTCCAAGCTTCGCAGTGTTTCCTCCTGAGTCCTTGAGCCCAACGATGTTGGGATGATCAGCAATTGCGGCCACTGTAGACACATCCATGTCCAACCCCGTACACCCAGGCATGTTGTAAAGGATCACAGGAATGCTCAGGGCATCCGCAACTGAGTGGAAGTGTCTTCGGAGGGCTTCAGTTGTCATCCGCCCCTTGTAGTAGTGCGGGGGCAGGACAAGCACGGCATCGGCTCCGATATCGGCAGCACGTTTGGAGACCTCAATGGTCTGCCACGTGGAAAGACATCCCGTACCAGCAACCAACAGTCGATTCTCGGGAACACGGTCCCGGGCGGCCTCCAAGAGATGGCTCCGCTCCTCAATGCTGAGATGAACGGCCTCTCCATTAGAGCCTAGGACAACGTAGCCAGCAAGATCGAATGAGCCAAGAAAGCTCAGATGTGAATGAAGGGCGCCTGTGTCAATTGCCCCCAACCTGTCAAATGGCGTAGGAATCGGAGGGAACACGCCGTGAAGATCAAGCACTGAACTGGCCAAACTGCCTCCTTCGGATCCGAAAACGGTTCGAGTGAAGTCTCTTCCAATGGCCGTTGGAGTTCAAGACCCAGCTACTCAGTTGGTCCTTCATCTTTGGGTTTGCAAGGCGATAGAAGCTGTCTTGAGAGGAGGTCAAGCAAAGGACGCGACAAAAGACGGTGCCCCTGTTGAAGTCTATCGGCCAACCACCTCATCAACAGGGGCAATCAACACCATGCGTTACGGGATCGCAGGCACCTCTATCTCAATGAACGTTTCGTAAATCATCTCCCGGTCGAAATCTTCCGCCGCCTGTTTGAGCATGAATCGGACATCCGGCGTAACCACTTCAGAGAAGGAGGTGAGTCCATTGGTCGTCACAGCGATGGGCTGCGACAGGTTGAATTGTTCGCTGCTGATGAACAGGGTGTAGCGGCCAACATGGCTCACCTCTACGTCGATCTGATTCCCATCTGCCAGGACCCGAATGGATGCTGTTGGAACATCCCGACGGAAAACAAGTTCATCTGCTGGAATAATCCCGGTCAGGATCATGGTTTCTCCATCGCGAATGATCTCCACTTCCACCGAATCGCCTGGGACTTTCCCCATCAGAGCAACTGTAAGATCAGCTTGGGTCAGGACCTCAAAACGTCCGATGCGAAGAATTTGATCCCCATTCAAAATCCCCATTACGTGGGCTGTGGACCCAGGCTCAAGTCCTGCAACAGTGAACAGAGTGCCCCCTTGATAGGCGAGCGAAGCGCCGAACACAATCTGACTGGTGACTTCCGCCAAGTTGATGTCCTGAAAGACAGCGTTGTTTCCCACATCTGCAATGTCATCAATGCGAACCCAGTCACACCGTGCCACTGCCTTATTGGATGTCTCCCATACGACCTCAGAAGTCAGGGGATTTCGCTCTGTGTTCATGACGAAATCGATCGTGAACTCTGCCTCAGTTGACAGAAACCGCGCTTCATGTCCACCAGGATAGACAATCCACTCCAGATCGACGCCTAGCTCGGTGAACAGTCCGACAAAGGGGGCAATATTGCTTGGTGGATATAGTTCATCCTGTTCGCCCGTGGTTGCTCGGATGGGTCGATTCAATAGGTTGCGCGGATAGGTCTGATACGGACCATAACCACCGACGCCAGGGTGTCCGTGGAAGGCAATCATCGCCGCCCAGGGGGTAGGATCGTGAAATGCCTGCCAATAAGCGCCCGAACCTCCATCTGAGAATCCTGACACAAACACCTTGTTCTCATCGACATTGTACAGGTGCTTCACAAAGGCAAGCTCACCGAGTATGTTGGCGCGTCCGTCTTCAGAGAACCACGTCGCATTGCGATCCCCGTGAGGGACAAGCAAGATCCATCCGTACTCTTCGGCTTTGGATTCCCAAAGACGCCGTCGTTCCATCAAGTATTCGGCTGATTGGGCGGGAGAGGAAACAGCACCATGTAGATCAAGCAGAAGCGTATACGATTCATTCGGATCGTAGTCCGTGGGCACGTAGACGTGATAGGGCCGCGTGCGTCCATCGGCTCCCTCGAATTCGTAGACACTCCATCCAACAGGCACGTCTGAGGAATACTCGATTCCTTCTCGCAACAACAACGCAAGATCTCCAGCATCAACGTCCGCATCGACCAGATCGTCAATAGCGGATTCCAGCGCTTCTTGCGTTGGTGCGCCGTAGAAGTCTGAGAGCAAGTCATTCGAGGTGGAATCTCCCACTTGTGCACACGCAGGTAGGAAGAGCAAGGCAATGATGAGAAGGACACTCCAGATCGTTCGGTATCGCATGCGGTACCCCTTTCCGGCACAAGCCGAAGCGAGCATATGCTCGCGGTTACCCCAATACCGTGATCTAAGAAGACCGCGCCATCGGCCTCAAGATGGCGCGGTCATTATACGCAAGTTGCGCGACTTAAACAGAATGGATCAGATCTGAAATTGTCCATTCTCAGAAAAGGTCTCTCCATCCACACGAACGCGTCCGCCTTTCCGAAGGTCACATACCATGTCCCAGTGGATTGCAGAGTCGTTCTTGCTGCCTGTCTCTAGGAATCCCTTCCCCAATGCCAGATGAACAGTCCCACCAATCTTCTCGTCGAACAGCGTATCACCCGTAAACGATTGAATACCAGGATTGGTACCGAAAGCGAACTCACCAACGAATTTGGCGCCCTCATCAATCTCTAGCATCTCCAGAAGGAAGGCCTCATTCTTCGCAGCCGTCGCCTTGACGACCTTGCCCTTTTCGAACCACAGGCGAACGTCTTCTACTTGGCGACCTCTGTAGCAGGCAGGATAGGTGAAGCGGATGTGCCCTTCGACAGAGGCTTCGGTGGGCCCGGTGAAAATCTCGCCATCTGGGAAATTCTCACGTCCGTCACAGTTTTCCCAAGTGCGGCCCGTGTAGGTCAACCGCAAATCTGTGTCCTCACCTTCAAGATGAATCTCGCTACGATCAGCTAGCCAGTCAATCAGGCGCTGTTGTTTGAGAGAGACAGCCTTCCAAGCCGCAATCGGATCCGCCTCTTCGACCAGACAAGCACCGTAAACGAAATCCTCGTAATCACGCAATGACATTTCTGCTGTTTGAGCAGCCGCATTGGTTGGATGTGCCGTTCCCACCCACCGGATCTCTTTGTTGGCCATTCGCTCAAAGAAACGACTGATCGTCGGATGCATCGCCTTCGCGCGACGTGCCTGTTTCGAGGCGTCCACACCGCTGAGCCGTTGGGCATTGGCATCCGTCCACACCGAGATACTTGCCGAAATGGCTTCATCTGCCTGTTTCAGGAATTCGGGATGGAAGTCGAGCTGTGCATCTGAGGCGTAGTTGAAGAAGAGCTCCTCGGTGTCCTCAATGCTCAAATCCACCCATGGATGTCCGCCTGCCTTCAAAATGGCCTGGTATAGCGCGACAACCAGCGGTGCGCCTTCAACCTTGGCTTGAATCTGAACGAGTTGATCTGGCTGGAGATCGATCGAATACCCGACCAATACGTCTGCAACTGCCTGAATTCTAGGATCATGCATTTAAGTCTCCTACTGATTCCATACGGGAGATGCTTGGTTTGCGTTCCAGTTGGTTGGCGTCGATGCCTCACTCTACTCGGCAACTACACGCTCGGCAACTGGATCAGGAATGTCGTCCCCACGTTCACTTCAGACTCCACGGCAATCACACCATGATGAGCCTCGACAATAAGGCGGCAGATGGATAGCCCTAGGCCGCTTCCACCTTCTTGTCGGCTCCGAGCCTTGTCCGCACGATAGAAGCGCTCAAAGACATGGGGTAGATGCTCCTCTGATATGCCGCATCCTGTGTCTACGATCCTCCATTCGATCGTTGAACCACTTCGAGCCGCCGACACAGTAATCTCTCCATCTGGCTCCGTATGGCGAATGGCATTCTCAATCAGGTTGGTCAGCACACGTTTCAGCTGCGTCTCATCACCAGTCACACGGATTGCTGAACCTTCTTGCGCTGACGACTTCACTGACAGTTTGAGTCTCTTCTCCTCAGCCAGGGGCTGCATGACGGCAATCGCCTCGATAATGAGCTTTGACAGATCGATCTGTTGATACTCGATCTCCTCAGCTCCAGCATCGGCTCGAGCCAACGTCAACAACTGATCGATTAATCGATTCATCGTCACAGACTCTTCAGCTATCACGGACAATGACTCTCGATAATCTGAGGCTTCCCGCTCTCGTCGTAGCGCAAGCGTTGCTTCTGCTGCGATCACGGACAATGGAGAACGGAGCTCATGAGATGCATCATCTGTAAACTGGCGCTGACGATTGAACGCACGCTCCAATCGCCCCAACATGGCGTTGAGTGTACGGGCGAGGCGTCCGAGTTCATCGTCGGATTCGACAGCAACGCGACCTCCGAGATCTGCTTCTTCAATGCCTCTTGTCGTCTCAATCATTCTGTCAATAGGCTTCAACGCTTTGCGTACAAGAAACAGACCGCCACCCGCAGACAACAAGAGCGTAAGGGGAATTGCTATGAGCAGTGTGTTACGAAGAGCGGCAAGCGCTGCGACTGTTCGATCCATGGGCTGGCCAATCACGACAACAGCAAGTGCCAGCGATTCGGCAGGCGCGTCTCGTATCACGTCGTTATTGGGACGTGATTGAGGCTGACTTCCTAAGGGTGGCGGAACACCTGTGCGCGATCGCATAAGCGCAATATAGAACCGAAGGAGTGCACCATCCCGGGTAGCTACTGTGTAGAAGCCGGGATTCCCACTAAAGGCCGCATCAATCCACGTCAAGTCAAGGTCCTGTTCGATGGGGCGAGTCGAGATGATTTGATATCCCTCATCGCTAGCCACAAAGAATCCAACGACTTCGCCCAAACCTGCTTCAATACGCCCTTCATTGATTGCGATTCGTGCCTCTGGAGAACTGGCCAACTGGCTCGCGCGAGATTCAAGCGCGAGATCTTGTGTTCGCTGCAACGTGAAGGACAGGAAGGCATGCAGACTGATACCAAGACCCACCAGAAGAATCGCCAGAATGATGAGATACCAACCTGTGAACCGCGCGCGAATGCTGCGGAAGAACGTCACGAGGACCTCATTCGATAGCCCGCTCCACGAACCGTCTCAATGAAACTCGGCGATCCCGCGACATCGATTTTGGATCTAAGTCGTCTGACATAGACGTCCACCAGATTGGAAACTGAATCGAAATCGTTGTTCCAAGCATGCTCTTCGATCATACCCCGAGTGATTACAGCATCAGGGTTTCGCATGAAGTACTCCAACACAGCATACTCCTTGCTGGTCAGATCGATAGCGACACCGCGACATTCCAGTCGCCGCGAAATCGTGTCTAGCAGCAAATCTCCGATAGACAATTCAGCAGATCGAGTCGGCGCAGATCTGCGCGTCAAGGCACGCACACGCGCCACCAATTCGTCGAATGCGAAAGGCTTGACAAGATAGTCATCCGCGCCAGCATCCAGACCGCTGACCCGATCAGGTATAGCATCCTTGGCCGTCAGCATGAGGATCGTCGACTCATTCCCTTGGGTGCGAAGGTTTCTGCAAACGGCAATGCCGTCCAGCTTGGGCATCATGACATCCAGGATCACCAAGTCGTAGTTGTTGATCTCAGCCAGGTACTGACCTTCCTCGCCGTCATGAGCCGCATCAACTGCATATCCCTCTTCAGTTAGCCCACGGGCAATGACTGAGCACAAACGCATATCATCATCAACAACTAGGATTCGCATGGCACCCTCCACTGTACAGATTATAGTTGCGAAGATGAATCCAACATGAAGACGAACGCAACGGTCTCCAGTTTGAATCCGGTATCGTCCTTGCATCTACAACAGGAGGATACAGACGAAGAGCTTGACGTTCTTCTCTCGGTCGCCTATTCTGTCGTCGCGAGCAGGCCTTTGCCTTGCCCAAAACAGGGAGGATGATGGACATGACATCTTATTTGTTCTCGACATCCTCTTCTTGTGTTTTGAGCGATAGCCGTCTTCAGCTTGAAGCCTGCATGCTGCATCATCATCACGCCGCCTAGAGATCGTACGCCGCTCGGCGTGGCAACTCTCTAGGCCTGAACGGACCTCTGGCGATTGCCGGGGTCTTTCTCTTTGCCATTTCCCCCGTCGAGCCAGAAGAAGGACAATTATGAATAGCCTTACTATGCGTGCCAGCTCCAAGATGGCGCCATCACCTCCGGCCGCACTGGCTGCCGAACGCATTCTGCGTCGTTTGTTTCGTGGCTGGACTTACATCGAGACCCGATTTGGCATTCTGCAGCCTGCCGACGGTGTTCAGCCAGCCGATCTCGGCCGAACCTTCGATGTGCCTGATGAGTCCGGCGGATTGCTGTCTCTTCGGCCGGACTTCACGTCTCTGGTTGCACAAGAAGCGGCAACCACAGGACAAGGCATCCCTCGCCCGCTTCGTCGCTCTTACTGTGGAACAGCCTTTCGCAAGCCTGATCGAGGGGGAGACCGGCGTCGAGAGATCCGCCAGTCAGGAGTGGAATTGATTGGAGCATCAGGATGCCTAGCTGACGCTGAAATCGTGACCCTTGCCTCCGAAGGGCTGGCTGCCCTGGGTCTCGACCAAGCGCAGATCCACCTGGGGCACGTCGGCTTCATCGACGCTCTGCTGGATGCATCCAACCTGACTGAGGCAGGCAAGACGATAGTGTGCAACTTGCTAGCCAAGCACGATCGGAAGGCCATGGCCTTGGAACTTGAGTCTCAACAGGTTGATGCACCCACCGCCACGGCATTGATGAAACTACTCGATCTTGTTGGATCGTCCGCTGTGTTCGCGCAAGCCCGAGCATTGACGAGTCTCCCCGCTGCATTGGATGCGCTTGGAGAACTCGAAGCGCTCGTCAACATGATGGATCGCTCGCGGTTACCAGTACCCACGATCGTAGACCTCACAGAGGTCCGAGATCGTTCCTACTACACGGGCATTCGCTTCGAGGGATTTGTGCCTTCATCCGGATTCCCCGTCCTAAGGGGAGGACGATACGACAACCTTGTCCAGCCATTTGGTAGCAAAGAACCCGCTGTAGGCTGCGCCTTTGAAATCAACCGTATCTCACCCTTTCTGGAAGGCAGTGAGCCCGCGGATATTGATGAACTCCTCCTTTGTCCGTCACAAGAACAGTGGCCAGAGGTTCTTGAGCGGGCGAGGGCGCTTCGATCTCAAGGACATCGTGCGGCCATCGATGTGCTATCCTCCCCCTCGAATCAACGCATGCTCTATCAAGAAGCCTATGGCATTCGTCGGATCATCGAACCAGGAACCAGCGGCACCCTCGAAGAGGAGGGAAGATCCTCATGAAGCCCTTAACCATCGCGTTGTCCAAAGGTCGTCTCCTTGCCCCAGCACTTAGCCTGTTCGAGAAGATCGGATTGATCGCACTACCCGATCGCGGGCGACAGCTCGTCTTCGACTCGACTGATGGCCGTTGCCAATTCCTTCTCGTAAAGCCTGTCGATGTCCCAACCTACGTCGAGCAGGGTGCTGCAGACATCGGCATTGTTGGAGGCGATGTCCTACTTGAATCCGACAGCGATGTGCTCTGTCCGCTCATGCTTGGGTACGGAGCCTGTCGCATCGTTGTTGCTGCACCCAGAGGAGATGCTATTACTGCTTCGGGTAGACCCCGTCGCATCGCCACCAAATATCCGCGAATTGCTGAGCGATTCTTCTCAGAACAGAGAATTCCTGCAGCAATGATTCGATTAGGCGGGTCCGTGGAATTGGCACCCAGCATGGGTCTGTCGGATTGGATCGTTGACTTGGTTGAAACGGGGCGCACGTTGGTAGAGAACGGTCTCGAACCCATTGCTGAAATTACCACCACACAGGCTCAGCTCATTGTGAATCGAGCCAGCCAGAAACTCCGTCGAGAAGGAATCGGTCTGATCATCGAACAACTCAGCAAGGAGTTGCCATGTTAGATATTCTCTCATCCTTTGAGCTGAAGACCTCACCTCGCCTTGCCGCGCGACTTGCCGGTCGTACGGGAATCGACTTCGCCGATAGCGTAAGCCGCATCGTCAATGCCGTGCGCACGCGCGGCGATACAGCAGTACTTGAATTCACAGCTCAGTTCGATGGTGGGTCATTCTCAGCTAATGCACTGCGTGTCGATCCGCGGAGCATTGAGACTGCCGCGATTCCCCCACAAGCCACAGTCGCCATGCAACGTGCCATCAAGCGGATTGAGGCATTCCATCGCCAGGAACGAGGCAATGATTGGTGGACAGTATCACAGGATGGTGCCCTGCTCGGGCAGCGCATGCAACCACTCGATTCAGTGGGTGTCTACATTCCCGGAGGCAAGGCCCCCTACGCCAGCAGCCTCCTCATGAATGTGATCCCGGCACGCATCGCAGGTGTGCGACGCATTGTCGCAGTCACGCCGCCTGGCACGGATGGCGTCATTGACCCATCGATTCTTGTTTCTGCCCGATTGTGTGGCATCGACGAGATGTATCGCATCGGTGGTGCCCAGGCCATTGCCGCCTTGGCGTTTGGGACAGCTTCCATCCCCAAGGTCGCTAAGATCGTCGGTCCGGGCAACGCCTATGTCACTGAAGCCAAACGGCTCGTCTATGGAGATGTCGGCATTGATACGCTTGCCGGACCCAGCGAAATCGCAATTCTTGCTGATCAAACAGCAGATCCGCGACTTGTGGCCGCCGATCTCATTGCCCAGGCAGAGCATGATGACGACGCTCTGGTACTGCTTGCCACCACGCAGCCGGCGCTTGTTGGTGCGACGATCCGCGAAATCAAGAAGCAGCTTGAGAACCTCGATCGCGCCGCCACGATTCAGGCTGCCTTGGCTAGCAGTATAGCTCTGGTAGCAGAGACCCTTGAACAGGCCGTCGATTGCATCAACGATTTCGCTCCCGAACACCTCCAGTTATTTGTTGCCGATCCGCTTGGACTCGTCGCTAAGATCGGCTCTGCAGGTGTCATCCTCTGCGGCGCCTATTCGCCGGCAGCCATCTGTGATTATGGCATCGGCCCCAACCATATCCTGCCGACAGGCGGCGCAGGCCGATTCGCGTCAGCTCTTGGCGTGAATGATTTTCTTCGCCGCGTATCTGTTATCAGTGCCTCCAGAGAGGCATTTGCCTCGGTGGCCCCTGACGCTATTGCCTTGGCAGAGCTTGAAGGTCTTACAGGTCATGCAGCCGCATTACAGCTTCGATTGGAGGTCTCATGAATCGCACAGCACAAGTGACTCGAAACACCCGAGAGGTTGCCATCAAGCTATCTCTCGATCTCGACGGCAAGGGAGAGACCCAGATGGATACTGGAATTGGGTTTCTCGACCACATGCTGACCTTGCTGGCTTGGAACAGCCAGTTTGATCTGACGATCACGGCACGCGGTGATCGACAGGTTGACGATCATCACACAGCTGAAGACGTTGGAATCGCACTTGGAGAGGCAGTCGATGCTGCTCTGGGCGATGCCAGCGGCATTGCTCGCTATGGCTGGATTCTCCTTCCTATGGACGAGGCCTTGGCTCAGGTTGCCATTGATGCCAGCGGTCGTGGGTTGGCCGTTCTCACGACACCGTTTGACGGAGCCATCGGTGGCTTTGATGCCCAGTTGATTGACGAGTTTCTCATCGCCTTTGCACGATCTAGCAGGCTCACATTGCACGCATCCTTGCTAGCTGGCACCAACCGGCATCACATGGCCGAGGCTTTGTTCAAGGGTGTGGGTCGTGCACTAGCCGCGGTGGTTCGCAGAGGCGACACGCCGGAACAGATTCCCTCGACCAAGGGGGTCTTGCGATGATCGGCATCGTAGATTATGGCATGGGAAACCTGGAGAGCGTGCGCAAGGCACTGGCCGCTGTGGGATATGCCTCGCAATGGGTACGAACGCCCTCAGATCTAGCGCCCTGCGAGCACATTGTCTTTCCTGGCGTGGGCGCGTTCGGCCGTGCCATGGACAATCTGCGGCAAAGCGACCTCATCGAGCCCATTAAGGCTGCTATCGCTGACGGTCGACCGTTTCTCGGCATCTGCTTGGGGCATCAGCTTCTGTTTGATGAGAGCGACGAGCATGGCATCCATCAGGGTTTGGGAATCGTTCCCGGGCGGGTTCAGCGACTTCCTGATTCAGTGCGCGTCCCGCATATCGGATGGAATACTGTTGCTCAGCCGCGTGCCAGCCGCTTGTTCGACGGAATCCCCGAAGAGACCTACTTCTACTTCGTGCAGTCGTACTACGTCGCCCCGGAAACCACATCCGTGGTGGCTGGTACCACGGAATATGGTCTCCCGTTCACTGCCGCCATTGAGATCGACAACGTGTTTGGTGTGCAGTTTCATCCGGAAAAGAGCCAGCGAGCCGGGCTCGAATTGCTGGCCAACTTTGGGAGGCTATCATGCTAATCATCCCCGCCATTGATCTGCGAAACCGTGAAGTCGTTCGCCTCCGCCAGGGCAAGACAACAGCAGTGACACGGTTCTCGACCGATCCCGTCGATGTCGCTCGTTCCTGGGCCGATGCTGGAGCCGCGTGGATTCATGTCATCGATCTGGATGGCGCATTCGCTGGTTCGCCACAGCAGCTAGACATGGTGTCGGATATTGCGTCTGCCGTCGACGTACCCATTCAACTCGGTGGCGGCATTCGCTGTAGGCGTGATGTTCGAGCCGCATTCGATGTTGGCGTCGCCCGCGTCGTTATCGGATCGATCGCAGCCACGGATCCACAACTGACCCAGCAGTTGATTGCCATCTACGGCGAGCGCCTGGCTATCGCCATCGACACACGAGACAACGTCGTTCGCGTGTCTGGGTGGACCGACGCCAGCTGTTGGACGCCGATTCAGCTCGCATCTCGCCTGGCAGAAGCCGGTGCCGCTCGATTCATCGTCACTGATGTCGCCCGGGACGGCATGCTCAACGGGCCCAATCTTGAGCTGCTCACCCAGGTCGCAGACAGCATCGACCGTCCGGTGGTTGCCTCGGGTGGTGTTGAGAGCCTGGAAAACCTTCGAGCTCTCGCTGCCACATCCGTGGAAGCCGCTATCGTTGGCATGGCTCTCTATGAGGGTCGCTTCTCTCTGTCCGAGGCCATCGTTGCAGCAAGGAGGTCGTGATGCTTGCCAAGCGTATTATTCCGTGCCTCGATGTCGATTGTGGCCGTGTGGTCAAGGGGATTCGCTTCGTCGATCTAGTCGACGCCGGAGATCCCGTCGTTTGCGCGCGACGGTACGATGAGGAGGGAGCCGACGAGTTGGTCTTCCTCGACATCACCGCCACGTCGAACAATCGCCCCATCCTGCTCGATGTGGTTCGCCGTGTCCAAGCCGAGGTGTTCATTCCCCTCACTGTGGGCGGCGGCGTCCGGCGCGTCGAGGACATTCGAGCCTTGCTCGCAGCTGGGGCAGACAAGGTGTCGCTCAATTCGGCAGCCGTCAGAAATCCCGAACTGCTGACACAGGCTGCAGAACAATTTGGCAACCAATGCGTCGTGTTGGCCATTGACGCCCGCCGCAACGCCAACCGATTCGAGGTTCTCATTGACGGCGGCCGCACCCCAACGGGGTTGGATGCTATCGAATGGGCGAAACACGCCACTGAGTTGGGCGCTGGGGAGATCCTGCTTACCAGCATGGACTGCGACGGAACACTTGACGGTTATGACTTGGATCTCACTCGCTCCGTGCACAGGGCGACCAACGTTTCCGTCATCGCTTCAGGCGGTGCAGGATCGATCGATCATCTCTATGAGGCGTTCACGCAAGGCGAAGCAGATGCTGCCCTGGCTGCATCCATCTTCCACTTCGGCACACTGCGCATAGACAATGTCAAACGAGAGCTGGCTTTGCGAGGACTGCCCATGCGATTCTCACTGCCCTCAACTACAGGAAAGGAGAACCAATGATTGATCTTCACACCCACACATTCTTGAGCGACGGCGTGCTGATTCCAGCAGAGTTGGTGCAACGAGCCACGGTGGCTGGCTACAGCGTTCTAGGGATCAGCGATCACGTGGATGCAGGAACGATTGGCTACACACTAGAAACCCTTCAACGGTCCTGCGCCTCCCTCCAGCAAGCCAGTGCCCCGTATCTCGTCGCAGGCGTCGAGATCACACACGTTCCACCGGCACTTATCGCTGACGTGGCGTGCATGGCTCGCGGCCTGGGCGCCCGGCTCGTCGTTGTGCACGGGGAGAGTCCCGTAGAGCCCGTCCCCGAAGGCACCAACCGCGCTGCCGTGGAAGCCGACATCGACTTGCTGGCTCATCCCGGTCTCATCGAACGAGAAACCGTCGTTCGCGCTACCGAGCGGAGGATCTACCTTGAAATTTCCGCACGAGCTGGTCACAGCCTCGGAAACGGACACGTGGTTGCTCTCGCGCGAGAAGTGGGCGCACTTGAATTCCTCGTTGTATCCAGTGACACCCATGCACCCGAAGATCTCCTGACCCAAGCCTTTCGACGAATCATTTGCCGAGGTGCCGGGCTCACCCGCCAAGAAACCGACAGAGTGGAGAAGAATGCACAGGATCTGTGGAGGAAGGTATCAACATGAAGTGGGTAGACAGTTTGGTATTCAACAATCAAGGCCTGGTCGCAGCGATTGCACAAGACATCGATACGGGAGCAGTTCTCATGCTCGCTTGGATGAATCAGCAAGCGATCGAGAAGACCCTTGATACCGGGAACGCTCACTTTTGGAGTCGATCGCGAAAGTGTCTGTGGCAGAAGGGCGAGACATCGGGCAATACGTTACTCGTAAAGGACCTTCGCCTCGACTGCGATGGCGACGCTCTGCTGCTACAGGTCCAGCCACAGGGGCCGGTCTGTCACACTGGCGAGACATCCTGTTTCTATCGAAAGGTCGGAAGCGAAGGCGATCTCATGCCCGCACCGAAGAAGGCGTCCTCTCCCCTTCGCATACTCGCTGATCTGGGAACCGTCATTCACAATCGCCGCAATGCCGCAGAAGACGCCTCTTATACAGCTCGACTACTCGCAGGCGACATCGAACGAATTGCCAAGAAAGTCGGCGAGGAAGCCTTTGAGACTGCACTCGCTGCAGCCACGCAATCCGACAAACGGTTGGCTGAAGAAACCGCTGACCTTCTATACCACGTTCTCATCTTGCTTGAAGCCCGCGGCCTTACTCTAGACGATGCCTGCATGGTCCTTGCAAGCCGCAGACGGGGCTGGTCCAATGTTGAAGGCGGGTGACATCTACCGATCAGGCATGTGATCAATGAAGCCGAAGAAGCAGGGAGTATGGAGTTTCATCCGGCGATCAGGTGGCTCGTTGAATAGGCTCGGCAGTGCGTTTCGGGTGCGCCACTTCACTAGTTCACCAGAGGCAAGATCGAGTACTCAAATAGTTCAATGCCTCCTGATCGCCGGAATTCAAACTCAATTCTCCCGTATTGGCCCCCTCCATCATCAAACTTGGGCATTCCTCCGCTCGCTTGTCCTCACGGTGCTAGGAAATTAAGCCCCGAACGATTCTCCGGCACCTATTTCTGACGTTCGCCAGAAGAGGGTTGGCGCGGCCAACGTCATGACCGCGCCAAAGGCGAGGATAAGGGATGGCTGAGTCTCCGATCAGGAGACTGACTGGGAAGACTACCTGTTGCCTCTTCGTCCAATTGCTCAACCACTCCCTGGTGCACCAGCCAGTGACCTGCTCTGCCTCGTTGGGCACTGGCATTCCTCCGACAGACACAATCTTCTTGAATGGAACACGGCCTGATTGCCTGACCGTCTTCTGCTCTTGCCCATGAACAACTGATTGATGGCCTCATGCAGAATCCTGAGTAATCAAACAAATCGTCCGAGCGAATTCACGTAATGATCGTCTCAGGAATGTCTGTCGATAGGCTGTAAAATGTGCGTCACAGCAACGTCAACTCCGCTGGGAGTGGGGACAACTAGATCTACACCGCATCTTCCTTGGTTGCTATTGAGCAGCGGCAATCCGCAGGAGACATTGCTCCAGGCCCAAGTTCCTCGTACTCTTCTAGGTCAACATGAAGAGGCCTCTGAAATTTACCTGGAAGCACTGCTGTGGCATTGTCCTCGGCCTGGTAGTTGTGATCGGTGGCATCGCCAGCTTCTTCATTCATTCCGAAACAATGCGTTCGATTCGAGTAGCTCGAGAGCAAGGCCAAGCTGTCGCTGCCGGATTCGCGCAAGCGGCTGAGGAGTACTTCGGGACTCAGGTGGAGGAAGGAATCATCCGCGTCGATGCAAGACAATCCTTCAATCAGGCCGTCGAAGTCATCTTGTTGGGCACAACGCGGTATGTGCAAGTCGTCCTCGGGAATGCGGTAATCGTTGATTCCGAAGATGCTGAGTGGACGTCCAGCATCCCTCTCTATCTCTCGGGAGAAACGGACGGCGAGGGGATGGAGATGATCCGCTCTGTTGAAGGACACCTCATTTTTGATGTCATCGTGCCCATTGGACAGAGGCATCCAGAAGCTCCCATTGATGCTGTCAGCTACGCTCGCGTTGGCTACGAGGTGCCTGGACTTGCCAGTCACATTCAATCGATCCGCCTTGCTGGCGGGAGCATTGCCATCGCTGCATTCGTTGTTGGTCTAGCATGTGCCGCCCTCATTCTTGCCTGGATGGATTACTCGGGAACGATTGTGAGCCCATTCAATGGGGTAATCCAAAGCTTCTCTCAGGCAAGAACAAGTGGACCGCTTGTTTTGGATGAGCACTTAAAGAAGGTCACACTGCGCGGCACGGCTGTATATGTTCCTCCCAAACCGTTTCAGCTACTTGCCCTCCTGATCCAAGAGAATGGTCGGGTTTTAAGAGAGGATGAAATCGTCGCAATACTCTGGCCAGAAGCTGATCTCGCGGACTCTCGCGACGTCAGACAATGTGTCTATCTTCTCCGCAAGCGACTCGATGATGCAATAGCAGGAGCTGGGGCATGCATTTCGAATGTCAAGGGATTTGGCTACCGCTACGACGCGGCGTGTCTGGAGGAAATCCCGAAAGAGCGAGAATTTGCTGCGCTAGCGGATATGTAGCCGCAAACTGGAATCTGGCGTAAGTACTCGCTCAAGAATGAAGCCCCTTTGAAAGGGGCTTCTAGATGTCTGGCTCCCCGTATCGGACTCATTCAAACTTCTCACGGGCTTGTGATGCCTGCTGGTCTAATCACTTCGTAGCCAAAACAACGCCCTCACAGTCTGGTATGCATCAAAAACCTAGGCTCATCCAATGACTTGCTATGAGTCAAATCTCGCTCTCAGTTCTGCCAACCCTTCCTCGACTTCACTTCTTGGTAGATTCCCGCGTTCAAGCTCGTGATCAGTTCTACTCAAAATACGCTCGTAGAAAGAAACGCCTATCTCCAATGCCTTAGGCGATTCGCTCGCGGCTAGCTTGAACAGCCGGTCTTCCGCCGATGAGTATTCCCCTCTGAGCTCATGGTATGCAACTAACTGTTTGCATATCTCTAGAGGGAGCTCCTCATGTTGTAGAAATAAAAGGATCTGGTCAATCGTTGACGCTGCCTCAGATTTGAGCGTTTCATCTATGAGTGAGAAGCCCCCTAGCAGCAGGTTCACGGACCTAAGGTATAGTTCTGTAGCATTGGTTTCATCGGCAGCTTCTCTAACGCTCGCTTCACAAAAGAGTAGCTGAGCGGCAATATAGGACTTCTCAACGCTGCGTTCCCCATCTATGCCCAGTATCTCACTCAACGACTGATTATTGAGGCTTAGAATCATGTCGAACGGGAGTCCTAGAAACTCTTCCGAGGCGCTCTGGATCTCTGAGCGAGCTTGCTCAGTATTCCCACTTTGTATGCTGAAAAGCACACGGGCGAGCGACTTGACGAATTGGTGAATAATCCGCAATAGATAGTCTTTTTCAAACATGCAACACGCTCCTGACAAGTGCACTGTCCAGAGTACGTACACAGGCAATCACAAGGTCTTCCGGGCGACTTTGCTAGGCCTGACACCTTCCACCAAGCAAGCACAGCTAACTATCCATCATATCCCGCGCTCATGAAACTTCTCAATCTACTCACGAAAAGCCTTGCGAATCAAGAGAAAAGCCCCTTTGAAAGGGGCTTCTAGATGTCTGTCTCTCCGTATCGGACTCATTCAAGCGTCTCACGGGCTTGTGATTCCCGCTAATCTGAGCGCAGTTGATTGAGATACAAGGTCAGGTTTGAGTCCCCAGGCTCCAAGCATCCTGTAGAAGTTGCCATTCGTCACTCACCTGACGAGAAGGCACAACTCCGATAGACTAACTCCAGGCTACTAGGGAGGCTACTGTGACGTTTCTTGACCTTGTTGAGCAGATTCGGCTTTGCTTTCAGCCTCTGTCTCTCGATGATTACAAAGGCGAATTCGGATTCATCATCAACTCCTCGACCGAAATCGCAAGGGTGGGCTATGCAACGAATCTGGATCAGTTCACCGCTAAGAAGGCTACACGAGAAGGAGTGGATGCTCTACTCACTCATCATGATGCGTGGGGATTCTTGTACGAACTGAGAACGAAAGTCCTTTCAATGCTCAAGTCAGCCTCAATCTCGCACTGCTTCGTACACCTTCCTCTAGATGCCGCCCCCTTTGGGACTGCCGTGTCACTCGCTGAGGCGCTTGGCCTTCGTCTCAAGGCCGAGTTCGCACGCTACGAAGGACTAGCATGTGGGCGAATCTGTGAAGCTCCCAAGCCTGAAGCCCTCGACGAACTAGCCGTTCGCTTGGCTGAGTCAACAAAAGCGGGCGTTCGCGTATGGCAGAACAACACACGAGTGATTCGCCGTGTTGGGATCACCACGGGCGGTGGGAATCTGACTGATGTGCTCCAGGAAGCCGCTGACATGGGCTGCGATACCTATGTCACGGGCGAGACCAACCTTTACACCATTCAGTACGCTCAGCATCGGAACATGAATTTGATCGTCGGAACGCATACGCACACTGAATTCCCCGGAGTGGAAAGCCTCTGTAATAAGCTGCGATTATCGACAGGCCTGGAATTCGTACCGATTCATGAAGAGGACTCCGAAACGGGGATACAGGCAACGACCACGAATCGCTCATCAGCAAAAAACACCTAGAGAACGCGTCTTGCACGCAATCCCCAAGGCTCCAGACCGGTGACTCGAACTGCATCGAGCGATGCTGAATTGCCGAGGACACTCAGGGGTACCAATTGCAAACAAACGAGCGCCTGAACCCTTCTTTAGAAGAGGCTTTCAGACGTCTGGCTCCCCGTATCGGACTACTTTCAAACTTCTCATGGGCTTATCGTTCCTGAAGATCTCAGCACCTCATAGCGCTGATACTGCCCTTCCAGTACTACTTTCGCCCGCTCTTGTAGCCACGGTAGTCATCCGACGGCGGCACATGTTGCGAGTCTGAATCTGAGGCTGGCCCCACCTAGGGGACTCGGATCAGTTGTCATTTAGCCAGTCAACCAAGATGGTGTATAGTATTTCTTTGCTCTGGGTACTACACCCTGGTGAGCAGAGAGGGGAACGATGTCCTACCAAGTGCCTCAGAAAGCGATCGATGCAACCACCGAGTGCGCACACGATTTTGAGTGCTTGACCACGGGCAAGTGTGGGGGCAAATCACCATGTGTCCCCTTGCACGCAGCAGGGGCGAATCTGCTCTCTATCACGAAAGGTCCCTCATCATGTTCGTATTGTATGCAGTTGGGCAAAGGTGATGTGTGCGCATGCCCCGTGCATTTTGCGCTATTCCACAATGCCTTCCACGCATAGCCTCCATCTGGTTAGTTACACCTAGCTAGGAGCATGGCTGGCTAGAGACTTGAAGCGGAGGGATCGATCTATTGACACTTGCTCTTGGTAGTCCTCGGCAAGGCCATATTAGTAAAGAGAAAAGCCCCTTCAGAAGGGGCTTTCAGACGTCTGGCTCCCCGGGTAGGACTTGAACCTACAACAATTCGGTTAACAGCCGAGCGCTCTACCAATTGAGCTACCGAGGATTACA
>Ga0233431_1002113_pt1 | contig 29552 bp, 21 predicted proteins | sample SI_118_April2016_FD_179867 | JGI IMG/M metagenome (GOLD analysis project Ga0233431, IMG submission 179867) | Seawater microbial communities from Saanich Inlet, British Columbia, Canada - SI_118_April2016_200_MG | ecosystem: Environmental > Aquatic > Marine > Inlet | place: Canada: British...
CAGCGGCCTCGGCGTCGACAGCCGCGAGGACCGAGACGCCTGCGGGTGCTCTGACCCGTGCTGCCCGTGCGACGGCTCGAAGCGCGGGCACCCGTGAGCAAGGCCGACACATTGCGGGCCGAGCTTCGTCGCGCCGGTTGGGCGACCTGCGAGCGGTTGCCTGCGGGCGCGCTCGTCGAGTCGTTCGAGTCGCCCAACGGGGTCGCGTTCGTCGTGCCGCTGTCGCTCAGCCGCGCTGCTGACGCCGAGCGCCTGCGGCTCGCCATCGTGCTAGCCGAGGCCGAGGGGGTCGCACTGTGCGTGACGTAGGACTCTGGTCAATCTGCTCGCTGATGCTCGGCCTGATGGTGGGCGTGAGCGTCGAGCGGGCAGACGCCCTTCGCCACGCCCGCGATGCGAGCCGCATGAACTACGACGCGGCGAGCTACGACCTGCGCGCGTGCGCCGCGACGTGCTCAGCAGACGCCGCCAGAGGCGCGAGAGCGGCAGCGGTGGCGCTTGCTGATGTGCAGGGCAGGCTCGACCGCCTGCGTGACGAGACGGCGCGAGCGTGGACCGACTGCGCCGTGCCGGGCGTGTGGATGGACCTCGGTGTCGTGACGCTGCCCGAGGCGAGAGGTGAACGATGAGCGAGCAGACTGAGACGCGGTGCTCGCGTCAACTCCCGCGCCGGACCCACAGCCCGGCGCGGGAGACTTTACAGACCGAGGTCGACGACCTGCGCCGCATGCTGCGCCGCCTTCGTGCGGCTCGTCGTGGGCTCCTGACCGTCGACGTTGAACCGGAGGGCATCGAGTGAGCATCTACCACGACCGTCGCCCTGAGACGTTCGACGTGCCCTCGCTGTGTGTGTCGCTCGGCTATGAGGTCGTCGGCACGCGCGAGGCCCATGCTTTCGTCAGCGCGGCCGGGTCGCTCGTGCGTCAGGGGTGGATCCGAAAGCATAGCGTCAGGCCCGATACCGAGTTGACGCGAGCGAGCGGCGACAGCAAGCGGACGCATCACAAAGCGCGCTATCCGCTCACGTTCAGGCCAGCAGCGGTCACCATCATCGATGGGCTCGCGGCCTCGATGGACGCTATGGACGCCGCGCAACTGGACCTTTGGTCAAGCGCCGAACTCGAAAGGGACGACGAGTGAACGACCGAAAGCCGGGGCACAGCTACCCCGACGGACTCAAGAACGCGACCGGGCCGACCATTCGGTCGAGCATCCCACACAGCATCAGCAGCCTTCCGAAGCCGCCGCCGATTGCGGCCGGGGTTGGCGAGCCCAGGATGCGCAAGGGTGGTGGGCGGTGGCCGAAGTGGAACGACGACTGAGATGGTCGTGAGCCTGCCCGACTCTGACGAGCTTCGCCGCCGCCGCCGAGAGTACGTCGGTCGCATCGAGGCCGCGCGCGACGACGACATCGCGACTGAGCCCGTGCCGAGCGTCGACGAGTACCGCGCCGCCCTCGCCGGGTGGGCTCGCGGCTCGTCGCCTCGATGGCGACACCTCAAGCTCGCGGCAGACCTGCTCGCGGCGCACGGTGAGCACGCCCGCGTCTGGTTGCTCGGCGAGGGGCTCGACCTTGAGCCGAGCCTGCGCCGCAAGGTCGACGAGGCGCTGCGGCTGGCGGGCGTGCTCACCGTCGTGACGCCTGACCTGTTCGATTGACACGCGGGCTGAGCCCGCTGGGGAGATGATGATGAGGTCCTTTCTGGTCGGGCTGCTGCTGGTGCTCTGCTTGCCGCTCGGCGGCGCGACGATGTGCGACACCGACTCCGACGTGCCGATGCCGTGCGCGCAGGCTGACGGTGGCGTGTGCGCCTCGCCGTGGTACATCAATCGCGCGTTCGGGGTGATTCGCAACGGCGACGCCAAGCCCATCCTCGCGCTGAACGTCTACTGGCAGAACGAGCCCGCAGGAGCGGCGCTGACGGTCAACGGGGTCGTGCTCCAGTGCCAGTTCACGCCGGGGTCGCGGTCGTTCCCATGCTCGGGTGGGACGTGGACGGTCACCGTCGAGGCGGCTGACGAGATCGTGGTCAAGTTCCACCCCTACAGCGGGACACCCGGCAACGGGACCGCGATCTACTACAAATTCAGCGGCGACTCGTCCATTCCGGCCGGGCTCAAGCAGCCGAGCCAAATCGGGACCCTCGGTGAGTACGACTGGCGCGACCAGCGCACGGGCACAGGCCGCGACCATCACGCCGACGTCTACTGGCGTGCGCGGTGAGCACGAGCATCAGCCTCGGCGACATCGAGAGGCTGCCGCGCTGTCGGCCTGACCCGATGGGCAGCGGCGACCTGTTCGACCCGGCAGACCCGGCATGACGGCCCGTGACCTGCTCCGCTCGGCCCGCGAGGCCCTCTCCGCGGCCGAGTGGCTCCCCGTGCCCGCCCGTGTCGGTGCGGCCCTCTGGCGGCGCCAGTCGGCGACGCTGGCCAAGGGCGCCGGGCACAAGTACGTCCGCCGCGAGCGGAACCCGAACCCCCCGCCCAAATGGCGCTACTACTACCGGGCGGCCAGCGCGGCCCGCGGCCTCCGCGCCGAGCTCTACGCGGGCGAGAAGTTCCAGATCGACCACGACGGCCAGGCGGGGCACTTCGAGGTGGTGGAGCTCAGCGGCGACCGGGTGACGGTGCGGCACGACGAGTCCGGCGAGCTCGTCACGGTGACGCGGGCGGCCCTCGAAGCCATGTTCCGAGACCACCACGCGGAGGCCATCGACGCGCACCGCGGCCGGCTCTCGCGGGACCTCACCGCGGCGAAGAAGCACGGCGCCAGTCGGCGCCAGGTGGCCCGGCTCGAAGATGAGGCCCGCCGCCACGGCCACGAAGACCTCGTGAAGCCGAAGCAACGGACCCGAAGCCCCGAGGGCATCCCGCGCACCGAGGCGCCGGATCTCCTGCTCGTCGGGTGCGTCAAGACGAAGGCGGCGCACGACGAACGGGTGCCCGTGCGCGACCTGTACCGCTCCCGCACATGGAACCGCCGGCGGGACTACGCCGAAGCCCGCGAGCTCGTCGAGGGCCCCCCCTGGGCGGTCGTGTCGGCCGGCCTGGGCGTGGTGGACCCTGACCGGCAAACGAAGCGGTACGACGCCCAGGTGAAAGACCTCAAGGGGCCAGCGCGGGCGAAGTGGCTCAAGCGCGTGCGCGGCGCCTTGATCGGGAAGCTCTACCGAGGGGAACGGCCCGACACGCCCCGGCGCATCGAGATCATCGCCGGCGCCGACTATGTGAAGGCCGTTCGGGAGGCCCTCGAAGGGCTCCCCGTCGAGGTGGTGCAGCCCCTCGAAGGCGTGGGGCTCACGCACCAAGAACAGTGGCTCCAGGCCCAGGCCCAGGAGCTCAAGGCGCAACATGAGACGTTGGCAGAGCAGGCCAACCGGGAGTCGCCAGGCCGGCCCGAGTGGCACGGCCGCCTATCGCACCTGGGCCTATCGTGGGCCGATTGGGAGGTGCGCCACGACTCCGCGGCCGACGCCGTGCGGCGCATCCTGCACCTGCGCCAGAGCTCCGACGGCTGGCACTTCGAGGCGGCCGCCGCGAAGGCCCTCGGTGAGACGCTCACCGACTACGCCGGCTATCCGGTCGAAATGGAGGACGAAGACGGCGAGTCGTGGCTTGAGGTCGAGCCCGAAGAACTCCCGTCGTGGTTCGGCCGGCCCGACTGGACGCCCGAGTTTGCCGCGAAGGTCTACCGGCGCGTGGTCGAGCACATCGACGACTGGACGCCCGACGAGGACGACCACCCCGACGGCGTGCCCGAGTGGGCCGAGGGCTTTCTTCACGAGGTCATGGCCGACGAGCTCGAAACGCCGCCCGACGGCCTGCGCTTGTCGATGGTGTCGAAGGACGAAGCCCGCCGGTTCATCACGAAGCATCATTCCGCCATGCCGAAGTGGAACCATCGCGGGGTGGTTTTCACCCTGGGCGTGCGTGACCCGCGGGGGCGGCTCGTCGCCGTAGCCACCGCGAACACCCCGACGGCGCGCGCCTGGCGAGACCACCCGCGCGAACTCGACACGGGGCGCATCCTGCCCGGCCACAACGTGTTGGAGCTCACCCGCGTTGCCAGCGACGGCAGCGCGAAGGGCGCCGCGTCCATGCTGGCCCGGCGCGTGGTCGCCCTCGGTGAGAAGGCGAAGCGCGGCGACCCGACCGCCCCCCACCTCGTGATCACCTATCAACTGGCCAGCGAGAACGGCACCACCTACCGGGCCCTCCGCGACGTGGGCCTGCGCCCCGTCGAGCTCACGAAGGGGCGCAAGGGCGCCCGCAGGGCCGGCGGCCAGGTCGACGAGAACGACGCGGCGAAGCTCCCGAAACTGCGGTGGGAGGCCGGCCCGGCGGCCATGCCGGCCCGCTGGGACCTGCTCAACGCCATGAACGCGCGGCGTGAGCACCCCGAGCAACTGGCGACCCTGTTTGCGGCCGAGCGGGCAAACGTCGCCCTCGACGACTACTTCGCCAGCGGCTCGAACCACGAAGGCGAGATCCGAGGCTTCCACCGCCTCGGGATCAACCCCGGCGTTGCCGCCGACCGGCTCAATGACCGCAACGTCCACGAGCTCAAGCAACTTGCGGGGACCGGCCGCAAGGTCTTCGTGGACTCTGGCGCCTTCGGTGAAATCGACTTCAATGTCCCGAAGAAGGGGCAGAAGGGCCCGCCGCGGCCGGACCTGCCCATCGGGGCGCCGTTCGTGGTGAAGCCGATCACAGACGACGAGTGGCAAAAGCGGCTGGGCCGCTATCACGAGCTCGCCCAGGTCCTCGGCGGGCAAATGTACGCCGTCGCGCCCGACAAGGTGGCGCACCAGTCGGAGACCCTCGAACGGCTGGCCAGGTACGCGCCCCAGGTGCGCGAGATCGCCAAGCTCGGCGCGCACGTCATGGTGCCGATGCAGAAGGGCCAACTAGCCATGCCGGACTTCGCCCAGGTGGCCGCGAAGCGCCTCGGGATGAAGCCGGACGCCCTCATCTGGGCAATCCCCATGAAAAAGGACGCGACCACCCTCGACGAGCTCGAAGACTTTGTGCGCGAGGCGAAGCCCGGCCGCGTTCACCTGCTCGGGGTGGGGCCCGACTCGAAGGCCTACCCGGCGATCCGCGCCATGTTCGACCGGGTGGCCCCCGGCACGGCGCTCACCCTCGACAGCGTGAAGATCACCGCGGCCGTGGGTCGCGACGGCACCACGCCGGACGGCAAGCCCAAGGCCCGCGCGCTCACCGCCGCGCAAGACAGGGTGCGGGAGGCTATCGAGGCCTCCGCGTTCCGCGCAGACGACCCCGAGCTCCCCGACTACACCGACCACGCCGCCGAGCCGAGCGAGTGGACGACGGAGGCCAGCCGCCGGCGGCTGTGGGCTACCTGGCGCGGGCGGGACGTGGCCCGGCTCACGAAGACGATCCGAGACCTGCGCGCCGAGCACGGCGCCAGAAAGCCCGTGCCCGAGCCGCTGGCCCGAGCGAGGGCCGAGCTCAAGACCCTACGCGCCGACGCGAAGCTGTGGCGAGACGACCCCGACGAGTGGATGCAGGCCCCGATCCCCGGCGCAGACCACCTGAGCAACTACGAGGACCCGTCCGTCGCGACTGACCTTGAGGACACCTGGCGCGACTGGTTCGTAGGCGCCGGCTCGGTGGCCGTCCGAAAGGAGCGCGCCATCGTAGAGGCGTTTGGCGAAGTGGGCCGGAAACGGTAGGGTGCAGGTCCCCAACCGGACGCCGGGGACGGGGCCGCACTCGGGTCGTGTCGCGGTCCCGCCCCCGGTGCCCATCTGATAGGATGCGGCCACCGGAGGACCTATGCGGCCGCTACCCCTCGACCATCCCGTGCGTGTGACCGAGGACGCGACGCCCGACGCCCGCGGCATCTTTCCAGGCCTCGGCGACGGCGGCCCGCCTCCCGTTCCGTTGTCGACCGTCCTCTCCCCGCTACGGGGAAGCGACCGGGCCGGCGCGAGGGCCGCCCTTGAGGCCCCGACGCGCGAAACCCTGGCCGACCTCCGCGGCGCCTACCGAGACGCCGGCCTGGCCGGGCCCAAGCTCGCCGCGGCCATGCAATCGGCCGCGCGCTACATCGCCCACATGCGCCGGCGCAACCCACGGGGGCGCACCGAGCCCGATCACCTGCGGAAAGCGGCCTACTACGCCGGCGCGGAGGCCCTCGCGGCCAAGGTGGCGCGGGAGGTGGAGATCCCCGGCTTCATCGGCCGAGTCGTGTGGATGGCCCAGGCGCGCGACCTCCGCAAAGGGGCCGGCCACAAGTACCTTCGCCGCGTGAAGGGGGCGAACGGGAAATGGCGGTACTTCTACAAGGTGAGCGGCGGCCGCGGCCTCGGGCACGCTGACGAGTTCCACGTCGGCGCGAAGTTCGCCGGCGGCGGCGGTCACTTCGAGATCGTGAGCGAGTCCGGCGACATCGTGGAGATCCGCCACGACGAGACGGGGGGGACGCGCAGGCTGGACAAGGCGGCCCTCTCCGAGCTCCTGCGAAAGCACCACGTCGAAATCGACACCGAGGGTTTCAGCTACTACGTTGGGCGCCTCGGGCCAGCCGACGCCTATCCAGGCACGGCCGGCGCCGCCGCGGCGGCGCGCTTCCACGGGCTCGACTATCACGAGCATGGAGCGCCCGACGTGCATCCACGACGGCGCGGCCGCGGGCAGGTGGCCGCGGCTGACGGACTACTGGCCAAGGCCAAGGGGGCAGCATGAGCACGGACCTGATCACGCGAGCCGCGGCCCTCCTGGGGCGCGTGCGCGGCCACCTCGACGAGATCCCCGAGGCCGCCGGCGTGCTCCTGTGGGCCCGCCAGTCGGGCGAGCTCGTGAAGGGCGCCGGCCACAAGTACGTCCGGCGGGTGAAGGGCGCGAACGGGAAATGGCGGTACTTCTACGACGTGACGGGGGGCCACGGTGCCGCGCACCACGCAGAGATCCACCTCGGCGCGAAGTTCAAGGTTGAGCACGAGGGCAAGGCCGGCCACTACGAGGTGACGAAGGAAGACGGCGGGTGGGTGACCATCCGGCACGACGAGACGGGACACGAGGCCAAGGTCAAGAAGACCACCGTTCAAACCATGATCAAGCGCCAGCACGCGGAGCTATTCGCGGCGCACCGCGAGCGCACCGCGCGAGACGTGAAGGCGGCGAAGAAGTACGGCGCCAGCGCGAAGCAGAAAGCCCGCCTGGCGGCGCACGCGAAGAAGTACGGGCACCACGACCTCGCCAACGAACTCACCGACACGGCCGCGCCCGATCACGCCGGCGAATACGGGCGTCACGCGGAGCGAGCTCGCCACCACCACGACGAGGCCAGCAAGGCCACGCCCGGCACCCCCGAGCACAAGAAGCACCGCGCGGCCAGCCTGGCCCACGAGAAGGCGCGCGAGGCGCATAGCCGAGCCATCGGTGACACCGAGGCCTCCGCGGGCGCCTTCGAGGCCTCGAAGGCCGCGGACGCACTCACAGTCGAGCACCCCGAAGTCCACGCGGCCCGCCGAGCCCTCGAAGCACACGAGCGGAAACGTCAACAGGTCTCCGACCGCATGTACCGGCGAACGAAGGCGGGCAGCGTCTCCACCGGCGCCCGTGCCGCCTACGACCTCAAGATGGGGCAGCTAGTCGAGCAGGAAGGCCACCTCCGCGCGGCCCTCGCCGCGGCCGAGGACAAGGCCAAGCGCGGGCCCGACGGCGAGCTCACCACCGACGAGCTCGCCCAGCGCCGCGCCGCGGCCGAGGCCTCGGCGCTCAAGCGCCGGGGGACCGGGAAGCCCGACGAGCCCGACAACGTGGTGCAGTTCCCGAAGCCCGAGCCGAAGCCCGAGCCCGAGTCGACCCGACCCGACCCGGCCCTACTCGCCCCGCTGGCCGACAAACTCGTCTCGCAACTGCTCCCCGGCATGAAGGGGCACGCGAAGCGCGCCGAGCTCCTGGCCATCGCCGCCGAGCACCTGGCGAACATGGTCGGGCAAGAGCCCTCCGAGGAAACGGCGCAGGCCCTCGCGGCCGCCCTCACGACGAAGGCGCGCGAGCTCTCCGCGTCCAACGTGGTGCGCCTGGGCGGCCTGGGCGGCCGGAAGACGAAGCAGGAGAAGGCCGAAGCCTGGATGCGAGACGCGGCGGCGAAGCAGCGCGCAGGCCTGCGAGACGGCAAGCCGGGGCACCGCATCCACTACACCGGCGACCGGGCCAACAGCCCGCGCAACGGCGAGGTGATCGCCGCGTTCCCCGGTCACTACCGGGTGAAGTGGGACGACGGCACCGAAGGCAACGTCGAGCGGATCGGGGTGCGGGGCTGGGATAACGCCGGCGCCCGCTTCCATTGGGAGGACGAGAACCCGAGCGGCGACAGGAGCCCCGAGGCTATCGAGGAAGGCAAGCGGCAAGCGGTGGCCCACCGGGAGGCCGCCGACAAGGTGGCAGCGGCAGAGAAGGCCGAGCAGGACCGGAAGCACGCGGGGTGGCACAAGCCCGCCGACCGCACCGAGGCGTCCAAGCGGCTCAAGGCCGCGTTGCAGAAGCTCTACCCCGACGGCCAGTGGAGCGTGACCGGGGGGAAGGGGACCGGCTACGGGTGGCTCAGCATCAACGGCACCTCTGAGGCCGAGGGGAAGCTGCGCGACGAGCACCGCATTATCACGAGTGTTTCCAGCGGCAGTCGTGATTCCACCGTGCGGGACCTCGAAGAAGCGTCGGGGATCTTCACCCCCGGCGAGGGCCTCGCGCCGGGCAGCGTGGCCAGGAAGCACGCCGACAAGGCCGCAGCCGAGGCCGCAAGGCGCGAGGGCGCCGGCACCACGCGCCACGTCGGCCAGGTGGTCACCATCGGATCCAACCGCCGGCGCTACGTCGTGGTGAGCTCCGAGCAGGTGGGGTCCAGCCCGCCCCGCTACAACTTGTCCGCCCTCTCGGGCGGGATGCGGGGCTCGGGGCCGTCCTCGGTGTCCGCCGACGACCTCATCCCCCACGCCGACCAGCGGATCACCTTCGACGGGGCCCAGGCGGCCGACCGCCGGGCCCGCGCGCTCCGCTCGCTGGCGCTCAACAGCAACGCCGACCCCGACACAAAGCAGCGGGTCCGGCTGGCGGCGAGCTCGGGGGGCGCGGTCCTCTCCCCGGCCGAGCTCGCCCAGCGCAAGGCCGCCGCCGACGCCGCGGCCCTCAAGCGCACGAAGGCGCCCGAGGTCCCCCCGGTGAAGCCCCCGGTGAAGCCCCCGGTGAAGCCCCCGGTGAAGCCCCCGCAAAGCGACTCGGGCCGGTCGGACGCTGACAAGCCCTCTCCCCAACCGGCGGCCCAGCGTCCGGCCGGCTTTTCTGCCCCCGTCGCTTTCACCGGCGAGACCCGCGAGAGCGTGACGAAGAAGCGCGGAAACACCGTCTGGAGCGTGCCCCACGCGGGGAGCATCCCCGACGCGCAGTTCACGGCCATGAAGGACGCCGCGCGGGAGCAGAAGGGCTATTACCTGCGCGGCCAGGGCTTCACGTTCCGCGACCCCGAACACGCCCGGCAATTCGTCGCGGCCTGGGGCGCCGGTGACGGTGCGGTCCCGACGACGACGCCCGACGCGGACGGGAAGCGCCGCGCCAGGGCAGATCGGGCGAAGAAGCGAACGAAACCCGACGGCTTCGACGCGGCCGAGGGCGCCGGCGAGGGCTGGCGCCGCAAGCGGGACGCCCTGACCGGAACCGAGGGCAAGGTCGCCCGCGTGGTGATCACGCAGAACCCCAACGGCACGCACTCGGCCACCGTCCACGGCCGCAAGCTGGAGGGCGAGCATCGGTTCCCCTACGACGCCGGCAAGGCCGCCGCGGCCGAGCTCGGGCGCCTACAGGCGATCCGCAACGCCGACCGCAACCGGGAGATCGCCAGGCGCCAGGCCTCGAAGTTGGGGCTGGTGAGGGCCGAAGCCCCCCCGGCTCCCCCTGCGACGATCCAGCCGACCCGCGACGAGACCGAGCCGGCCATGACGGCCCGGCACGCGGCCGAGATCCAAGCCATCGAGGACGGCGAGCTCAAGCCCAGCGAGAAGTTTGACGCGCGGCGAGACGCCAAGGTCCGGCACGAGGTCGAGGCCTTCGAGGCCGGCCACCGCTGGCAGGACCCCGCGAAGGTGCGGGAGACCCACGCGAAAGCCACGCGCCGCGGCTTCAACACCTGGGGCGGCCGGCGCCAGGCGGGGTGGAAGCATCATGGAATGGAGACCGAGCGCGCGGCCCTCCCGAAGATCATGGAGCGCCACCGCGCACACGAGAAGGCCCAGCGCGCCCACCAGCGCGCCACCGGGTCGGCGGCCTCCCGGCTGACGGCGCTCTATAACCACCTGACCAACGGCGGCGCATGGCGCGACAGCGCGCCCGAGGTGGGCGAAGTCGTGAAGCACCGCAACGACACCAACGAGGTCAAGACGGTGGGCTCTCGCAACGCCCGAGTCGGGGGCCGCCTGCGCGGCCACCGCGAACTCGGGATGCCCCACGCCGAAGGCCTCGCCGCGGTGATCTCGTCGGCGACCGACGACGACCTGTCCGAGCTCTCGGCCGGGCACGCCCAGCACGGGGGGCTACAGTCGCAGGGCTCCCCCGGCCTCTCGCCCTACGGTTTCGGCATGGAGGCCGCCAGCGCCGAGGTGGAGCGCCGGCAGAAGGCGGGCACCTGGGCGCCTTCGAGCGAGGCCCCAGCGCCGCGCACCGTGGCCGCCCTCAACACGGCCCGAGAGGCGATCAAGGCCGCGCGCAAGGCGCGAAACGACGCCAGCGACCGTCGGACGGAAGGCCGGCAGAAGCTCGCCGGCGAACACCTGGCGAAGATCGGCGCGACGCGAGCCCCGGCCCCGAAGCGGACCAGTCGGCCGAAGGCCGCCGCGGAGGCCTACGCGGCGGACTACGGGCGGGACGCCCGCATCGACCACCACGCCGAGCGGGTGTCGGTGGTACGAACGACCGGCTGGGATGGAAAGACGCCCTCGTGGCACGTCGTCGAGCACCACCACGACGGGACGCACACGCGGCACGCGGACAGCGCCATTGACCGCAAGCGGGACGCCCTCGCCTACGCCGAGGACGTGCGGAAGACCCGCAAGGCCGCCGGGGCCCCGACGGACGCCCACCTGGCCATCGCGGCCGACCTCGACCACCTCGCCCGGCACGTCGACAACGCCCAATATGAGGTGCCCGAGCACCTGCACGGGGCCCTTGACGCGCGCGACTTCAAAGAGCGCGGAGTGGCGCACTCCGACGCATGGCGCGAGGCGCACCCGCGCGGCACGAACCCCCTCGGGCTGGAGCGGCACAACGACGCGACCTACATGCGCGAGCTCGCACACAAGCTCCGCTCGGGCATGAGCGGCAATACGCAGGTGATCGGCGGCGAGATCCACGGCGGGCCAGGCGTCCTCGCACGCCACGAGGGCGGCTATGCGAAGGCCCGAGCGAAGGCCGTCGCGGACAACGCAGATCGGCCGGAACAGCACCGCGCGGGGAACTACGGCCACGTCGTCGGGCACAACAGGTCGGCCCGTGTGGCCGACCGCGCCCAGGTCATGCACGACGCCGAAAAGCACCTGGGCAAGTGGCGGGCGATCATGCACGACCCGACGACCCCGGCCGGCGATCTGCACGAGCCCGAGCAGGGCACCGCGAACCACGCGATGCGGGTGGCGAACAGCGACGCGCACCGGAAGGCCTACCGCAACGGCTACACCTTCGAGCGCGGCGGCCTCCCGGCCGAAGGCGTCGAGCGGGACTATCACGAGGCCCTCACCGGGATGGACAACTACGCGCGAAAGCGCGCCGTCGAGGCCATGAAGTCAACCGGCGTTCGCCCCGTGCCTCACGGGCACTTCCACACCGCGCAATCGAAAGCGCCCGGCGTGCCGCTGGCGAAGGCCTACCCGCCCGCGCTCATGCGACCCTTGGCGCGCGCTGACCGCCTCCTGGCGCTCGCCAAGGGCGATACGGGGTGGCGCACCATGCCGAACGTCGTTCGGATCAAGTTCGGGGCTGGCGGGAAGATTGAGGCGGGCCCGTCGCACATGATCGGCCGGCGCTTGCAAGACGTGAAGCGCGGCGCCAAGGCGGCCGTGGACACGTCGAGGATGGCGTCTGGGTATCATGTGACCGTCAACGAGGCCGGCGTGCGCGCGAGTGGCTTCCAGCCAGAGAAGCACGCGGAGACGGGATACGGGGGGTATGGGTCTTTCACGACCGGGACGCAGCCGACCAGTCGGGGGCGTTGCATGGCGCGCAACGGATGGCCCGATACATGAAGGACATTCGCGCCATCCATCGCCACGCCGACCCGATGAAACACGCCGAGGATCTCATCCAAGAGCACAACGCCGCCGCCCACGCGGCGGCCGACGAGCGGGCCGCCGCCGAGCCGGCGAGGATTCGAGCGCGTGACGCGGCGTGGCGGGCCGAAGCCGCCAGGTCGTCGCGAGCCGAGGCCAAGGCGATCATCGCCCACGCCGACCGGGTGACCCCCGCCGCCCTCCGAGGAATTGCCCGCCGCGCTGCGGCTATGTCGCCCCAGGCAAGAGACAAGGCGCACGCGGCGAACATGGCCCACGCCCGAAACATGCTCGCGATGGGCGAGCGTGCCGGCGAGGTCCCCGCGAACGCCGCGGAGCGCGCGATGGCGACATATGCCCACGCTTCGCGGTTCGGGGGCCTTGAACTGGCGACGGCGGTGGCGGCCCTGCCCTCGCTTCGGGCCCTTGCGGCTCACAAAAACGACCCAACGATCATGCCGCTACGGTTCGACCTGGCAAACGCGCGCAACGGGCAGCACACCGGCGACGGGTGGGAGGCGTTCGCCCCCGAGCACGTTCACATCGAAGCCGCGCCTCGCCGCGCTCGGGGTGCGGCGTGAGCGGCGGGCCCCAGGAGACGCCCCAGGCCTTCACGCCGCCCCTGTCCATGCCCTTGACACCTCTGGCGGCTGTTTCCTACGGGCTTCCTGCCACTTCGGCGCCGCCCACGGGCCCGTGGGATGGCGGCCCGGTGTTCATCCAGAGCTTGTCCTCGCCTCTACCCGACGAGTGCCCGGCGGAGCGGGCGTGCCCTAATGTCGAGCAGACGGATGACCTGAGCGCGATTGACTAGCACCTGAGCTTTCAGGATGTGCCCGCTGTGTGTTCGACTGGCGGGCCATGCTCCGCGACTGGACTACCCGGCTGGTGCCGTTCGTGATCGCCTGGGCCGCGTGGACCGAGCTCCGCGTTCACGATCTGGAGCAGGAGAACCGCCGATTGACCGCGGAGAACGCCCGACTCGACGACGACGTATCGAAGACCACCGACGCGGTGCAGGCGGCGAAAACGCAGCTTGCCGGCGTGGGCGCGCGCCTCGATACCGCCCTCACGCTACTGAGGAATTGACCGTGTGGGTGCTGGTGCTGGTGCTACTCCTGCCCGACGCAGGGCTCCCCGACGCGGGCCCCGTTGCCGTTGACGCGGCCGCCCCCGATGCGGGAACCCCCGACGCGGCGATCCCGATGCTCACCCCCGAGGCCGCGGCCAGGCTGGCCGCCATCGAGGCCCGCGAGCGGGTCCACGTCGAGTGGCTGCGCGCTGTGAGGACGCCCCGCGTCGGCCCCGTCCCGAAGCGGGTCGAGCGGACGCGCCGCCGGCGCGCGCACCGCATCGGCCGCGCGGAGGCCCGCCGACGAGCTCTCGCGGTCGCGCGTCGCGCCCGAGCTCGTGCGGAGGCGCGCGCCCTGCTATTCGAGGCGGCGGCGCAGGTGGAGCAGGCGCAGTATGAGGTGCAGGCCCTCGCCCCAGAGCAGGAGCAGGAGCAGGAGCAGGCCCCGTGAGCCAGTTGCCCTTGGTTTTTGAGCGCGCGGCCAGAGCGCGCGCCTCGCGGGCCGTCGAGGTCCCCGAATGGATGGGTCGCATCCTGTGGGTGAGGTCGCGCGGTGAGCTCATGAAGGGCGCCGGGCACAAGTATATCCGGCGCGTCGCGGCGAAGAACCCGCCCCCGAAATGGCGCTACTACTACAGCGCCGGCGGCGGTGCAGGCCTGGGGCACGCCGACGAGATCACCACCGGCGCCGCCTTCAAGCTCTCGCACGGTGGCCAGGCGGGGCACTTCCACGTCACGGCAGAACTCGACGGCGACCTCGTGCGCGTCCGCCACGACGAGACGGGGCACGAGGTCGAGATCACGCGGGCGGCCCTCGCGGCCATGCTGCACCGCGAGCACGCCGCCCTTGTGAGCGGACACGCCGCGAAGGTCAAAGAGGATCTCGAAGCGGTGAAGAAGCACGGGACCGCGGCCCAGCGCGCCCGTGTCGAGTCCCGTGCCCGGCGCTACCAGCACACGCGGCACCTGGCAGAAGACGCAGGGGTGGGCGTCCGCCCCTACGTCTCGCCGCGCGAGCGTGAGCTCACCCCAGCCGAGGCCGAGGTGCGCCGCGTGGCCTACGCGATCAAGCGCGCCCACGAGACCCCCGAGGACACGAGGACCGCCGCGCGCGCGATGGCCCAGGCCGTGCCCGCCCTGGCCCAACTTGTGCCGATCCCGTCCTCGAAGGGCGACACGCGCGCGAACGCCGCCCTCTGCGAGCAGATCGCCGGCATGGTTCACGGCGCCTCGGTGGCCGACGTGCTGCACCGGCTGGCCCCGACCGAGCCCTCACACCAGCGGCGCAAACGTGGCTTGGCCGGGCACACCGCCGACGCGCACCGCTTCGAGGTCACCGGCGAGCTCGACGCGGCCCGGCCCGTGATCTTCGTCGACAACGTGACGACGAGCGGCGCCACCTTCGAGGCCGCCGGGCGCGACGTTGGCCGCGGTACAGGGGTGGCCTACGCGAAGGCCACGAGCGACAACCCCGCCGCACCTGCACCGACCGCCTGGCGAAGCGGCGCCGATGGGCACGGCGGGGCCGGGCTCCGCATCCTGAGCCTGTTTTCTGGCGCAGGTGGCTTCGATATGGGGCTCCACGCGGGGCTACCTCACGCGCGCACCACCGGCCTATGCGAGATCGACCCCTACGCGCGCAAGGTCCTCGCGCGCGCCTTCCCCGGCGTCGCCCAGCACGAGGACGTGAACACCCTCGCCAGCGGCGAGGACAAGCCCGCAGAGCGCCCGAACATGATTATCGGGGGCTTCCCATGCCAGGATCTCTCGGCGGCCAACGTGCGCGCCAAGGGGCTCAGCGGGGAGCGGTCGGGGCTTTACCGCAAGATGCGCGACATCATCGAAGGGCAGGACCCGGATTGGGTCGTCTTCGAGAACGTCCCTTTGCTGCGCTCACGCGGCCTCGACGTGGTGCTCATGGATATGCAGGCCCTCGGCTATGAGGTGACCTGGGATTCAATCTCTGGCGCGTCGGTGGGAGCTCCACACCAGCGAGATCGGGTGTTCGTGGTGTGCCACCGCCCAGGCGTCAAGCTCGACTGGCAACGGCCCGACCGTGAGCTCACGGGGCACCACTGGCAGTCGGACCCGCCTCCGCTCCGCGACAGCGGGACGCACAGGCAGACCCGGATCGCACACACGGTCCTCGCGGGTAACGCGGTGATCCCCCAGGTGGCCGAGCACCTGGGGGAGATCATCGGCGGGAGCTCGCCAGGCCAGGCCGAGCCCACCGGGAAGGAGATCGCCAGGTGGACCGGCGACGCATGGGTGAGTCCGAAGGGGAAACCCGTGGTGAAGTTCCCGCGCGCCGGCCTGCTACGCGACGGCGTGGTCTACGAGAACGAACACACGAAGCAGGACGGGGGCGGCATCCGAGAGGGCGACAAGGTGTGGGTCCGCAACACCGACTCGGCCGGCGGCGGGGACGTATACGACGCAGAGCAGCGGCTCGCCCTCGACCACCTCACGCGGAACACGACGATCCCCCCGGCGATGCAAACCACGGTGGACGAGCTCGTGTCCTGGGGCATCGTCGACAAGACCGACAAGGGGTACACCTTGACGGGCTGGGGTGAGCACGCCGTCGAGAACATGAGCCAGTGGACCTACGACGGCGAGGGCGGGGTCAATGATGCGTTCCTCGGGCGCGTCCACTACGTCAACGGCGACAGCTACGACGTGGAGCTCCCGAACGGGGATATCGAGCCCTTTGACGAAGAATACGTCCGGCTCATGCCGACGGTCGTCAAGAGCGACTGGAAGGGCTACGGCAAGGCGGATTCCGAGAATACGCCGCAGTACGACACGGGGCGCGCGGGGCGCGACCGGGGCCGCCAGCTTATGCACTGGGTCGACGGCTACATCAATCCGAAGTTCGCCGAGTGGCACATGGGTTTTCCGAGGGGTCACTTTGACGTAGGCCAGGCCCCAGACGACTATAAGCCGATCAAGTGAGGACGCTATGACCCGCCGAGAGCAACGGATCGCGCGCTTCCGCAAGGCCTGGGGCCGCGACGACCTACGGAAATCCGACGTGGCCCGTGGTGGCCGCTACGTCTACCGGGTGAAGAAGGGCAAGGGCTGGCACTACGTCTACCCCGAGGACCTCCAGCACCACGCCAGGCCGCACAGCGAGCCCGAGCCGCAGACCCACCGCCATGAGCACGGGGACCTGCGCGAAGACCTCAAGGCCGACGAGCTCGCCCGCATGGGCGCGAAGATGGGCGGCGCCAGGCTGGACCGGGAGAACCACGACTCGAAGGGGAACCCGATCCTCGTGCCCGTGCGCGACCCGCACCACGAGTGGAACAGCCTTCGTGAGAAGATCAGCGCGCGGATCGGCAACGTGGGAGACCACCCCGACGCGCTGGCGCGTGAGGCGGACTGGAAGAACGCGGAGGCCTCGACGCCGGCCGATCTCGTGAAGCTGGCCGAGGCCACCGCGCCGCACTACATGGACTGGTGTCGCGGGATTGCCAAGGCCGTTCCGGCGGCCGCGGCCTACGCGGGCGAGGGCGACCAGTACGCCACAAAGACCCTCAAGAGCCTGACGCGAAAGGTGACCTCGAAGGCCGAGCGGCTCGTGGATCGCGGCAGCTTCACCGACCACGCGGCGGCCGTGGCGCACGTCTGCAACGACCAGATCGGGGATTGCCTGCGCGCGTCCCTGCTCGTCGACCACGCCGAGGACGTGAGCAAGATCGTGGCGTCCATGCGGACGCACGCGAAGGCCATCGGCGGGGACGTGCTCGTCGAGAACAAGTGGACGAACGGCGAGCGGGGCGCCTACTGCGCCGTTCACGCCTGGGTGCAGTTCCCCACGCCCGACGGCGGCCACATGCAGGCCGAGCTCCAGATTCACCCGCGCGCCATCCTCGGCGCGAAGGAGAAGATGCACCTCATCTACGACGTGACCCGCGAAAACGACTTCAAGGGGGACCAGCGCGCCTACGACTGGAGCTCGAAGCTGACCTTCGCCGCGGGCATGGCCCGAGTGGCTGGCGCGGAGCACCCGCACACGCGCAACCAGCGCGAGGCCAACGCCCACCACGCCGACCGCGCCGACCTGCACGGCTACCACGCCGAGGAAAGCGCCCACCCCGACGACCGGGCGCTCCACGCGAAGGCGGCCGGTCTACACGCCCAGGCCGCCGCCCAGGCCTCGAACCTGCACGGGGCCGGGCACGCCGAGGCCGAGGCCGCAGCGTTCAGCGCGCGCGCGGCGGGGCAGGTCGCCAACTACGTCCCCGAGCACCGCACCGCGGCCGCCGAGCATGGGAAGGCCGGGCAGGGCGCCGGCCACCAAGACGCGATGGCCGCTCACCAACAGGCGATGGCCGCCCACCTGGCCGGCGACGAGAATGCGGCGGGGCTCTCGCACCGCGCCAAGGCTATGTCCGCGGCCCTGCACTCCCGCGACCACGACACGGCCCACAAGTACGGCGTTCACAACCACAACCGGACGGCCGGGCACCACGACGAGGCCGGGATCAAGCTCAAGGGCCAGGAAGCCCGCGTTCACCGAGACGCGGCCCAGGCCCATCGGGCCGCGGCCCATGCCCACAAGCGAGGCGACGCCCGCGCCGGGTCACTGTCCCGCGCCGCCATCGCGGCCACCGGCCGCGCGGGCCAGCACATCGGGTGATCTCGACTGGACCCCTTGACGGGTGTCCGGTATCCTATGAGTGGAGGTGAACCATGTACTACGTTCTGACTGGCGGCGAGCCGGTCGAGGTCCGCAACGGGAAGGTGTACCACTGGACGCAGGCGGGGCAGAAGGTCGCCGCGCCCAAGCTCTCGGTGAGCGAGGTGGAGAACGACGGCTACGCGCTTCCGGCCGAGAAGGTCCCGGCCGCGGTGAGGGCCTACAACGCCAAGTGCGCCCAGGCCGCCCGCGCCTGACGCGCCCCGCTGGCGCCCCGTGGTAGGATGCCGCCCGTGGACACACCGACCCGAGTAGCCCGAGCTCGGGCCCGCGCGCAGCTTGCCCCGGCCCCTTCCCGTGAGCTCCGCGCCCAGGCCTACCGCGCCTCGCTGGTGAAGGGCGCCGGGCACAAGTACGTCCGGCGCACCCCCAATCCCAACGCCCCCCCGAAATGGCGGTACGACTACCAGCACCGCAACTTCAACGGGCGCGGCTCGGCCGAGAAGGTCGACGCGGTGTCCCGACGCCATATCACCGAGGGCGCGAAGGTCGCAGACGGGAAGGGCGCAGGGCATTGGGAGGTGCGAGAGCTCGAAGGTGGGGGGGTCGAGCTCGTCCACGACGAGACCGGCGAGCGCAAGGCGTTCGACAACGCCTACAGCGCCGCGCGCCACCTCAACGAAGCGCACGCCCCCCTCACGAGCGAGGCCACGAAGGCCCGCCGCGCGCGCCGGGTGCGCGAGTGCAAGATCGCCGCTCGCCAGGCGGCCCAGGCGCACCGAGACTTCGAGAAGGCCCCGTCGGTGAAGGGGCTTCGCAAGTGCGCGGCCGGCTGGGCGGCGGCCCTCAACCTCGCGCGCGCTGGCGCGCTGGATTGGGAGGACCTCTATCGGTGGTTTCCGAGCACCGTCGAGCCGCCCGCCAGCCCCGCGGAACTCGGGCGCGAGCTCGCGGAGCTCCGCGCGGAGATCGCCCTGTTCGGCAGCGCCCGGCCGTGGTCGGCATCCGAGGTGCTCCAGCACCGGCACCCCGACCGGATCAAGAAGGCCGTTCGGTTCCGCTACCTCTACCGCCTGGCCGACGGCCTGGGCGGGGCGTGGCAACAGGACACGCAAGCGGAGGACCGGCACAACAGGTGGCCGCCCGCGTGGAACGGGAAGTACCTCCGCGGCACCTGGGATGGGGTGCCATCGCTTGCGCGAAGTGTCACGAAGCCGCCGACCGCTCGGAAGGTCGCCGCCGCGCTCCGCGGCAGCAACGCCGCAAAGGACATCGGCCGCAACACTTGGATCGTCGTCGGCGCCAACTTCGAGAAGCTCCCCGACGACGCCACGGATCACGAGCGGGAGGTGGCCCGGCTGGCCCGCGAGCTCATGGCCCAGCACAAGGGCTACATCGCCGGGGTGGACGTGTCGGAGTCCCTGCCGACGGGTGAGTATGAGCTCGGCGCCGCCGCCCGAGCGTTGCACATCGACTCGACGGTCCCCGTCGAGAAGATGCGGCCCGAGGCGCTGGCGCCGCCGGCGCCTGTGACGCTCGCCGCCTTGTTCGAGACGGCCCAGGAGAAGCGGCGAACGCTCGGGGTGGACGATACGCCGCTTGAATGGCCCCCCGGCGCAGACCCTCAGATGGCAGTCGGGGAGCTCATCGGGGCCCGAGGCATGGTCACCATGCCGACGAGCATGGCTATCGCGGCCCTCAACGCAGGTCGCGCCCAGGCCGCCGAGCAGGTGCGCGCGAAGCACGCGCAGTCCTGGGCGCCGGTCCAGGCGAAGATCGCCGCCGCGCTCGCCGCGGTGGGCGAGCTCCCCGGCACGAAGGCCGATCACCTGACAGACGCGCTCATCGAGCAGACGGGGCTATCACGGGCCGAGGTGGCCACGGCCGCGGCCTACGCCAAGGCCGAAACGCGAGTAGTCGCGGGGCGGGTCGGCCGGCTCGAAGGTGAAGCGTCGGAGGTCTACTCGAAGCTCTATCACGGCGAAATGAAGGAGGCCGGGGCCGCCGTCGAAGAAGCCTTGACTGAGGATCACGAGTGGATGCTCAAACAGGATCCCGTCGCGACGTTATGGATGGTGGCGCCCATGCTCAAGACGGACAACGGCGGCCCTCTGTCCAAGGCCCTCGGGCCTGAGATCGCCCAGCGGGCGACAGCGGCCTACGACGCCGGCCTGGCGGCGCGCGACCGGGAGGTGAAGGCTCGCAAGGCCTCGCGCGAGGCCCGTGTAGGGCCCAGCGAGGCCCGCAAGGTGTGGGCCGAGTGGTTCCCCGGCGAGAAGATGCCGAAGCCCGAGGCCTGGCGGCTCGACGGGGCCCAGGCCGACGCCTTGGGTCTCGACGCCGCGGCGATGCGCGAGGTGAGGCGCCGCGTGCGCGAGAAGGCATCGAGTGAGGACCTCGCGCATATCCGCGAAGCCCTCGGGATCAAGGGCGACCCGGCGGCCGGCCTGGCCAGCCTCGACACGGGCACACCGGAGCAGGTGCGCGCCTCGTGGCGCACGGGCGCTGGGGTCAAGAAGACCCCCGAAGAATTCCGCGCCGAGCCACTAGACCGATTCCAGAGCTACGACACGCAGACGGACCCTGGGAGGTTGGCGCACCTGTTCGCCAACGTGGCGCAGTCGGTCGTCCCCCGGAACGTGCGGATCGACTTGTACCGGGGTGAATTCCGAGCGCACGCCGGGCACGAGGGCATCATCCGGCAGGACATGGGCCCGGCTGGAGCCGTGAACGCAAGAACGCTGTGGCACGAGTACGGACATCAAATCGAGTTCGGAAACAAGGCCATCGGTGCGGCAACTAAGGCCATGCTCCGCGAGCGATGCGCTGGCGAATCAGCGACCCACCTCGGCGCCGGGTATGAGGCCTACGAGGTGGCCTACGAGGACGAGTTCGCGAGCCGGTACACCGCGAAGCACTACGACCACGTTGGAACCTCAGAGGTGTTGAGCATGGGCATTGACGCCTACCTTCACGACCCGGCCGAGCTCCAACGGGACGATCCCATGCTCTTTGGCTTCGTGCTGGCCGTCGTCTCGGGAGCGTTCGGCCCCGCCACGGGTCACTTCAAGGCCAGGTCGTGAGGTTCCGCGCGACGGTCACCGCCCCAGGCGGCGGGGAGCCCCACGAGTTCGCCGCCGGCGAGGGTCTCACCATGACCCCGAGCCCCGAGACCGTGGGCCTGTGGGTGGGCCGCGTTCAACACCGTTCAGGCCGGATGCCTGGGGCCTACCGAGGCTTCGACCCCGAGGACCCGCGCCAGGTGGCCGACGCGGCCGACTTCCTTCGGTGGAAGGGCTGGCGCGTCGAGGTCCACGAGGACACGGTTCCGCTTCTCCCGAAGCCCCCCGGCTTCGACAGGCGCCCCGAGGCCGAGCGCCCGGCCGGTGAAGGCTTCACGCTGGCCGAACTCGGCCAGTCGCACCTTGCGGGCGAGCTCGCAGCCGAGCGAGTCGCCGCGGCGCGCGCCGAGCTCGCGCAGCCTGCGGCCAACTTGGCGAAGGCCCACCCCATCGGGCCGCCACCCAAGCGCAACAGAAAGACCTACCCGTACCAGGGGACCATTACCTATGCGGGGATCATCCCGATCCGCGTAGAGAACCGGGCCGGGTCGATGCGCCGCGGCGTGGACGGCGACGGGCGCAAGTGGGCCACGAAGATGCACGACCACTACGGGGAGGTCGTCGGCACCCTGGGCGTGGATGGTGACCCCGTGGACGTGTTCGTCGGGCCGCTGGAGCACGCACCCTGGGCGTATGTAGTCCATGCCACCGACCCCCGCACGGGGCGCTACGACGAGTGCAAGATCATGATGGGCTATGGCACCAAGCGAGAGGCGGCGGCGGCCTTCCGGGGGCACTACGACGGGCCCGGCTTCTACGGGGCGATCCGCAAGGTGGCGTTGACGGAACTTCTCGCGTGGCTTCGTGATCCGAAGAATCGAGGTCAAAAGGTCACGGCCGGTTCCGCACTTTCAAAGGGCTGTGAGGTAGAGTCCCCCGGCGAGGGTCGAGCCGCCCGCGCAGAACGCGCGCAGAAGCGCGCCCACACGCAGGCCGCGCCGAAGCGCGGGGAGGGGTAGCCGTGGCGAGGTGGTGGGAGCGAGTCGGGGAGAGCGCCGGGGCGGCGCTGGGTGACGGCCTGGCCGCGATGGGCGAGGGCATGGCCGCGGTGAATGAGGGCATGAGCAAGGCCCGCCGCCGAGACTCCGCGCAGACGGCAGAGAGCAAGGGCCAGGACACCGCCGCGGCGCGCGCGGTGGCCACGCCCAGGCGCGGCGGACTCGCAGAAGCGAGGGCCGCAGGGGGGAAGGGCGCAGGCCTGGAAGGGATCTTCACCGATCCCGAGCTCGAACTATTCATGACGCGCACGCCGGGCGGGGACTACGCCGAGCGGCCGAGCGGCGTCGCGTGGGACGTGTTGAGGCGCATGGCGAAGACGCCGCCCATCGCGGCCGTCGGAAACACCATGTGCGATGGACTCGCCGAGTTCTGCACGCCCAGCGACAATCGACACCTGCCCGGCTTCCGCCTCCGCGTCCGCGGGAAGGATGCGCGGTACAGCCCCTCGAAGGCCGAGCGGGGGGCGCTCGACGAGGCGCAGGCGTTCCTCTACAACTGCGGCAACGTGGGCGACGTGGCCGAGCTCGTCCACCGGCCGACCCTCGAACAGTGCGTGCGCGCCGGCTTCTGGGATTCGTTCCGGTTTGACCAGTTCTGCGCCCAGGTAGAGCCGGCCGCGGGCTGGCGCCCAGGTGGCCGCTTCGAGGCGCACCGCTTCTATGCCTGGCCTGGCCACACGATGCGGCTCGCCATGCCGCCAGAGGACGGGTCTCGGCTCGCCGACGACGACTTCAAGGCAACGCGGTACGTCCAGATCGACCGCCACGATCAGGTGGTGGGATCGTTCAACGGCCAGCAGATGCTTTGGGGCACGATGCGCCCCATGACCGACATCGAGAACGCCGGCTATGGGTACTCGGTGTTGGAGCAGTTGGTAGACGTGCTCGCCGGGTGGTTATACGGCTACGGGTACAACAAAGCGTACTTCAAACAGGGCGCCAACGTGCGCGGCATCCTGCAATTCGACACCGAGCCGCCGGCGAAGCAACAGCGCCGTTTCGAGCGGTACTTTCACGCGCTGGTGTCGGGTGTTGGCAACGCACACAAGGTTCCTATCGCGTGGGGCGCGAAAGCTCAGTGGATCGGTCTCGGGCAGACGAACAAAGACATGGAGTTCAACCAGTGGATGGATTTTCTGACGAAGCTCCTATGTGCGATCTGCGGCATCGATCCCGCTGAAATCAACTTCACATACGGGAACAGCGGCCAGGGCTCCGCGATGGGCACGGCCTCGGCCGCAGAGAAGATCGAAGTGAGCCGCAACCGTTGGCTACGCCCCCGCGTGCGGAGCCTGTTCGAGTGGCTCAACAAGTGGGTAGTTTGGACCCGCTGGCCCGAGCTCGAAGCCGTCCCGACGGGGCTCAACGAGCGGAGCGAAGAAGCGGAGCAGGAGCGTTTGCTCAAGCTCGTGGAGAAGACGCACCACGTTGACGAGGTGCGCGCCATGATGGGCGACGGCCCGCTCCCGAAGAAGGACGCCCAGGAGACCCCCGGCGGCGTGATTCTAAATCAGGTGTGGCAGCAGGCCACCGCGCCCCAGCCCGAGGGCATGGGCGGCCCAGAGGGCGAGGGCGGCCCCGAGGGCGGCCCCGAGGGCGAAGGCCAGGGGGACGCCAGCGACGAAGACGTTGCGAACGCCGAAGAAGCCTTGTTCGGTGGCGCCAAGGGCAAGCCCGACGACGGCGACGGCGACGGCGACGGCGACCCCTTCGACGAGAGCAAACTTGCAAAGAGCTTCGAGACGCGCCAGGCCAGAGCGGCCCGTGGTAGAGTGCGGGCGCGCGTGCAATTGAGACCACGGGAGGACTGACCATATGAGCCACGCTTCGACCTTCGCCAACCCCTCGGATGCCGCCGCACAAGGCATCCTGAACGACTTGCGTTACCGGCCCTACGTCGTGCGCGAGGAAACGCCCGTCGCGAACCGCGTCGAGCGGGTCATGCGCGCGCTGGTGCCGGGCCGCATCGTCGGCGCCGACTCGTGGATCCGCACCGGCGGCGGGAACGTCACCACCGCGGACGTGCGTATCAACGGCGCCACCGTCATCGCGGCCGTCATGAGCCACGACGGCGCCACCGACGCCGAGCTCATCGAGGCCGCGCTCAAGACCGACCACGCGGACTACGACGCCACCGACAAGGTGATCAAGTTCGACGCCGGCGACGTGATCAGCGTCGTGTGGACCGCCCTCGGGGCTGGCGCCGCCGGTGGCCAGGTTCAGGTCAACGTCCAGTTCTAGCGGCTGGCGAGGCCATCAACACGGGTGAGCCGCCCCCGGCTGGCGGCCGGGAGGCGGGACCTTGGCCCTTGACCTGATCATGGACGTGAACGTCACGGCGGCCAGCCGCCAGTCGGGCACGTCCGCGACGGCCGACGCCGAACGGGGCTTTGCCCCGGCGCGGCGCATCCGGCAGACGGTCTCCACCCTCACGCGATCCGCCTTGCACGCACCGTTCGAGGTCGCAGCGGCCGAGAACCGGCAGATCGACTTGGGCAGCCTCACCGATCCGCGCTTCCTGTTCGTGGTGGTCTACAGCGGCACGATCAAGGTTCGCACGTCCGGCGTCGCCGGCGAGGCCCTCTCCGTCTCCCCACCCGCCACCGGGCAGGTGGGTTTGTTCCTGATCACGGCGCCCGCGACGGGGCTGTGGCTGGAGAATGCGGGGACCGACCCCGTGCTGTGCGAGGTACTCGCCGCCGGCCTGGAGTAGCCGCCGGTGGAGCCTCTCACCCTCACCGTGGACGCCGCCCCCGGCGAGCTCGCCGCCCGGCTCCCCGAGGTGGTCGCGGCACTCCTGCGCACCGACCCCACGTCTACCCCGCGCATGGTCCGCGAGGCCACCGAGGCGCTCCACAAGGCGCAGTCGGAACCGGACTGGTGGCGGTGGCCCGTCGGCGCCGCCCTGACCGCTGCGGCCCGCGACGTGGCCATGAAGCGGGCCGAGCGGGTCAAGCGGCGGGTCTTCGAGGTGCTGGGGGTGCCCGAGCTCCAGAAGTCCGCCGCAGACGACCTGTGGCTCACCCCTGAGCGCCTGGCGCGGCTCCAGGCCGCGATCCGTGACGAGCACCTGGCGCTGGCCGTGGAGCTCTACGGCCCGACGGTGATCCCGGCCGACGAGCTCGCGCGGCTGCGGCTCGAAGGCGTGCTCACCGACTTGGACATCGAAGAAGCGCGCGGCCTGGGCGTGTTGGGCGTTGGCGTCCCCCTCGGCCACGGCATCCACGCCGACGAAGCCGCCGGTGAGCTCACCGCAGAAGAAGCCCGCGACTTGGCCGAAGACCTGGCCGCGACGTGGGACGGGTGGGACGACGAGCCCGAGCCCGAGCCCGAGCCCGGTGCAGACCCGCCGCCCCCGCCGGCTGACCCTCCCGCGGGTGTGGCCCCAGCGGCCCCCGCGGCGCCGGCGGGGGCACCTCTTACCGAGCGCCAGCGGGCGGCCCAGGCGGCCCGGCTGCGCGGAGGTGCGCAGATCGTCGGGCTGGGGAACCGGGTGGCCGCGGACCTGACGACCGTCGCTATCGACTCCACGGGGCCCGAGGCGCAGAAGCGCCGGCGGGCGGTGGCCGAGGCCATCGCCCAGGGCATCGAGACGGGCGCCAGCCGCTCAGACATTCGGCACGCGGTCGCGATGGCCCTCGGCGGGGACTACGCGCGCGACCTCGACCGCATCGTCAAGACCGAGCTCCACGCGGACATGCAGACCGGCCAGCGCGACGCCCTGCTCCACGAGGAAGGGCCCGACGTGCGCGTCGCGGTGACCCTCTCGCCGGGCGCGTGCCGCAACTGCCGGCGCCTGTACGGCGGCCAGTCGTTCAAGGCGGCCGACCTGCCCCTCCCCTCGGTCAACTTCCGGGTGAAGGCGGCCGACCGGGTGGCGTGCGTGCCGCCCGCGCACCCCAATTGCCAGTGCCATATGCGGTGGTTGCCGATGCGGTGGGGCGTGGATTCCGAGGGCCGGCCCGTGCCGCCCTCGAAGCTGGAAAAGAGTATCGAGCCGCGGCCGCGCTTCGTGCGGCGGCATAGGCCCAAGTGAGGACCCCGATGGACCCGTTCGACACCCGAAGCCTTCGGTTCACCCGCCCCCTCCCGGTCGAGCTCACAAAGGGCATGGAGCCCGGCGATGAGTTCGTCCCGGTCTCGAAGTACCTCGGCGTGCTCCTGTGGGTCGGCCAGTCGGGCGAGCTCGTGAAGGGCGCCGGGCACAAGTACCTTCGGCGGGTGCCGGACGGGCGCGGCGGCTGGCGCTACTTCTACAACGTGGCCGGCGGCGGCGGCCTCGGCCACCACGACGAAATGCAGGCCGGCGCGAAGTTCAAGCTCGCGCACAACGGCCAGGCGGGGCACTTCGAGGTCCACGAGGATCACGGGGATCGCGTCACCATCCGGCACGACGAGAGCGGCCACGAGACGCGCGTCTCGAAGAAGGCGCTCCGCGCCATGCTCCACAAAGAGCACGCCCAGGCCGTCACGGCGCACACCGCGAAGGTCAAAGAGGATCTCGCCGCGGTGGCGAAGCACGGGACGGCGGGGCAGAAGAAGCGGCTACAGGCCCGCGCGGACAAGTACGGCCACACCCGGCACCTGCTCCGCGAGCAGGAGAAGCACGGGAAGACCGCCGAGGGTCACACCCGCAGCGGGCGGGAGATCCCCCACGTCGACTCCCACGGCGACGAGCGCGACGAGGCGACCGAGGATTGGGGCCAGGAGGACCACGACGACGCCGCGCGCCACCACGCCGCGGCTGCGCGCGGCGCCGGCGCCGGCGCCGCCCACGTCAAGGCCGCCCACCTGGCCGCCGCCGCCCACCACCGCGAGGCCGCGTCCACGGTCCCGATCAAGAAGCTCGACGAAGACGAGCGGGACCTTGCGCTCGACGTGATCGGCCGGCTGCGCCGCGAGATCGGGAAGCTCAAGAGCGGGCTCGAAGCCGGCGCGAAGGAAGAACAGCGGTTCGGCGGGCACTCGGTGTTCCGCACTCACCACGGGATGCACTCGTTCACGGCGCCCACCGGGGCCGACAAGGGCAAGATCGCGGAGGCCTGGATCACGTCGCACCTTGAGCGCGTCGGGCACGAGGCCATGAAGGAGGCCGCCGACAAGCACTATGGCGGCGAGAACGAAGACGCCCCCCACGAGCACGGCATCCCCGAGAACGTACTTCGCGCCGTCCGCGCCACGCTGCGCCCCGAGGTGGTGAGCGCCTGGAGCATGGGCGGTATCAAGCTCATGGACGACGGCCAGGCGCAGAAGAAGGCCGCAGCGGCGGCCAGCGCCACCGGGAAGCAGGCCGTGGCCGACAAGGCCAAGCGCGCCGAGGCGAAGAAGGCCCGCGCGGCCGAGAAGAAGGCCGCCCGCGCCGAGAAGGCGCGCGCCGAGGCGAAGCCCGAGGACGACCCGAAGCGGGGCCCCGACGGCGAGCTCACCGAGAAGGAGAAGGAACAGCGCCGCGAGAACGCGCGGCGCCGCAAGGGGACCGGGAAGCCCGACGAGCCGAAGAAGGGCCGCGCCCCGGCCTTCGACAATGAGACCTGGGCGAAGAAGTACGGGAAGCACGCGGAGAACGTCGAGGTCGTCGGCGGGCACATGACCGTATGGCAGATGGGCCAGAGCGGGAGCATGGGCACCCGCGGAAACTGGTACGTCACCGCGCCCAACGGGAAGAACGTCGGCCGGGCGGCCAGCGCGGAGAAGGCGCGGGAGGTGGCCGAGCAGAAGGCCGCTCAGCACAAGCCGCTCGGCGCTGGCGAGGTGCTGGACGAGATCCGCAAGCGCGGGGGCCACGGCATCGCGGACGGGATGCACGCGGACGCGAAGGAACGCACCGAGGGCCACTACACCGCCACGACGCACACCGGGAAGAAGATCCCCAAGGGCGGCCCAGGCGAGCACACCGAGGGCTGGAGCTCCGCGGAGCACTCCAGCGCGGCGGCCTGGCACAAGAAGCAGGAGGACGCCAAGCGAGCGGACCCGCGTTCAAGCCTCGAAGACGCGAACCACCACGGCCGCATGGCCGAAGCGCACCTCGGGGCCTACACGGCGATCCACGAGGGGCGGACGAAGGCGCGGAAGGCGAAGGACTTGGCCGCGCTCAAGGCCGACCCGAAGGCGAGGTTCCACGACGCCCTTGCGTCGACCGGGTACGGCCCCGGCGGCCGGGGCTATGAGGCCGTGCGGGACTACATCGGCCTCGCCAACAGCCCCGAGGAAGCGGGCACCCTGGCGGCCGCCCTCGACTACTCGGGAGAGGCGGGCGCGCGTAGCTTCGAGGCCCTGGCGGCCCGAGCTCTCAAGGTGTCCCCGGCCGAGCTCGTGACGCGCAAGCGCGCCCACGCAGCGGCCGGCGCGGCCGCCGGCGGCGCCAAGGGCGACGAGCCGAAGCGGGTCGGCGGGGAGCTCACCGAGAAGGAGAAGGAGCAGCGGCGGGAGAACGCGCGCCGGCGGCGCAAGTTCACCCCCATCGACCCGAAGAAGGCCGCAGTCCCCGAGCACCTCCGCGCGGGGACTGCGGCGCAGGTGGGCGAGAACATCGCGGCGAACGCCAAGCTCGCCAGCACCGACGACGAGCGACAGAACGTCCGCGATCACGTCTCGCGGATACTCGCCGCGGGGACGATCACGTCCGAAGCCGGGGAGCGGGCGTACCTGGCCGCTGGGCTGACGAAGGACGGCGGATTCAAGGCGGCCGAGCCCGCCCCCAAGGCCGAGCCCGCCCCCAAGGGGCGGGAGGCCCGCCAGGCCGAACACAAGCGCCGAGGCGGCGAGGCGGCGACCGCTCACCAGGCGGTCGCCGACCACCAGAGCGCGTGGATCAAAGAGCAGGGCGGGTCCGCCAAGTTGCGCGAGCGCGGCATCCGGCGCATGGACCAGATCCCGGTGCCGGACGAGCTCAAGATGAAGCGCCAGAAGGCGCGGGATGCCGTTGCGGCGCACCACCACGAGAACGGCGGCGCGGGCGGCTTCACGGCCGCGGCGATCAACGACGCGACCGCCTTTATCAAGCGCAGCGAGGCCAGCGGCGGCAACTTCGAGGTGCTCAAGTGGGCCCGCGCGGTGTTGTCGCAGATCAAGGCGGCCGGCCCCAACGCCGTGCGCGACACCCCCCCGCACCCCGGCAAGGGGAGCGCCACCGCGACCGCAGAGAAGTTCCTCGCCCGGCTGCGCGACCAGAACAGCCATTGGGGCGGAGACGACCGCAACGACGTGGGCGATGCCATCGTGAAGGAGGGCCGAAACAAGCGGACGGGGGCCGCGGAGCACGTCGTCAACTTCACGACCCGCCGCGGCCGCGAGGACCACCAGCGGCTCGGGGCCATCGCGACCGGCTTCGGCGGCCAGATGGTGCGGCGCAAGGGCTTCGTGTTCGCCACGCCTGAGAAGGCGCGCGCCTTCGCGGAGGCGCACGCCATCCACCACGGCACGGGCTCG
>Ga0233431_1002114_pt1 | contig 29545 bp, 28 predicted proteins | sample SI_118_April2016_FD_179867 | JGI IMG/M metagenome (GOLD analysis project Ga0233431, IMG submission 179867) | Seawater microbial communities from Saanich Inlet, British Columbia, Canada - SI_118_April2016_200_MG | ecosystem: Environmental > Aquatic > Marine > Inlet | place: Canada: British...
TAAAGAAGCAATATTAAAATTCTTTAAAGACGTATGGAATAAAATTCCAATTGATGAATTAAAAAGTAGAATTAACGACAATTTTGAAAAGATAAAACTCACAATTTGATTCAGTTAGAGTATAGTTGTTTGACAAATTCATACGTCATGAAAAGTAATGGCCAAGCAAATAGATTTTTTTGCATAAAATATACTTAACGTGAAGTTTATTTACTCAAACCATTAGAAAAAAAGAATTTCATGCTCGAAAGAAAATCTTTTTTATTTCTTAAATTTTTTGTAAACAGAAATTCAATCCCCATATAATGTGCTATTCCTATAAGAAGTGAAGAAATAATTTGTTTTTGCCCTTCTGTACATGATAATTCATTTAAATTATCAACATATAGGGTTTCCAAAGCTTCATGGTATATTGAATCTAAATCAGATGTAACAAATTCAGATGCCCTTATGAGTTCATATTTATATTGTGCTTTTTTATAATATTCTAAAAGTAGATAAAGAAAGAGAAGCTGAGTTTTATTATTGTTATAATTTTTATTTCTATTATCCTGTAAAAAATTAATTGTTTCTATTTTTATATTTTTTATAATAATCCGTAAAAATTCTTCTTTACAGGTGAAATAATAATAAAAACTTCCAACCTTTACGCCGGCTTCTTTTGTTATATCTTCAATTTTTATCTTATAAAAACCTTTTTCCCCAAATAGCCGTTCTCCAACATTCAGTAATTTATGCTTAGTGTTTTCAGTATTAAACAGTGTTCTGATATAAAAATCAGATTCGTCGAAATCTTCTATCTTAAAATCTGTTTCTGTCAAAAAGCCGCTAAGCAGAATCTGTGCTAAAAATGGTATATCTAAAACTATCCCTCTTTTAGTATAATTTACATTAATAAACCTTATACCTGAAATAATAAAGATATATTCTAACTCTTTTAATTCTCTATTATAAATGCGTTTGAGTGCATCTAGATATACACTCCTAAATTTCTGCTCATATTCAGGAAATTTATACTGCCCTTCTCTGTATATTTTTATGAGCGAAAATTCTTTTTGAGTTATATCTATGTTTAACGAAATAAAGGATTCCATTCTAAGCGTAATATTACTACCTGAAATTTTTTTGAATTGCAAATTAAGTCTATTGGCTGTTTCATTAAGTAAAAACTTTAACAATTCTTTTTTGTTTTTATAAAAATTGTAAATTACACCGTTAGAAATATTAGCATTTTTACATATTTGCAAGATTGAGACATTGTTATACGAGTGTTTGGCAAACAACTCAATCGCTGAATTTATTATTTTATTATTAGTATCTTCTCTCATTTCAACTGCCTATTTCCTCTCATTATCAATAATATCCTTAAAATCAATAAAACAATATTTTAAAAACACAGTAATCAATAATCTATTATATCTAGGTTATAGATACAATATCAACCCGAATATCATTGAAGCACATATATCCTGTATCTGATAATTCCACCTCTCTATAATTCTACTTGAAAGAGCAACTTCAAAGCACTACAATTTCACTTAATTATTTACTGATAATTTAAAACTTAATTTACACTGTAATTTCTTAATATTTTTAGACTATATGCAGAACAGGCGAAAATAAAAACCAAATGAATAAATTTGATAAACTTAGATTTTTAGATGTAGGAAAAATAAAAATAAATGAGAATTTAGCTGATCACTGCACGTGGAAAATTGGTGGTAAAGCAAGATTTTTAATTGAACCTGCATCAGTACACCAGCTTAAAAATATTTTACTGTTTTGCAATGAGAAAGATATTCATTATATCGTAATTGGAAAAGGTTCTAATTTACTCTTTAGTGATAAGGGGTTTAATGGTGTAGTAATTAAATTTGGAGCTAATTTTTCAAATTTTAATATTATAGATAATGAGCTGATAGCAGAAGCAGGTGCATGGATGCCTTGCTTAAGTAAAACTGCAGGAAAATTAGGGCTATCCGGGATAGAACATACTATTGGTGTTCCATGCGCAATTGGCGGGCTTGTTTATATGAATGGAGGAAGTCTAAGAAAAAATATTGGTGACAGCATAATAAAAGTCGAAACAATAGACTATGCCGGAAGGATAAAAGATTACTACCCAGATGAGTGTAATTTTTCATATCGTCACAGTGTTTTTCAAGAATTAGATAATGTAATAATAACAAAAGTTCATCTTAAACTTTCACCAAAGGATAAGCACATTATCAGACAGGAACTTCTAGAAATATTACAAACACGCCGACAAAATTTCCCGCTAAAACAACCAAACTGCGGATCTGTATTTAAAGCAAACGAAAAAATGTATAAAAAAATAGGACCGCCAGGAAAAGTAATTGATCAATTAGACTTGAAAGGCTTTAGAATTGGCAATGCGATGGTCTCACATAAACATGCTAATTTTTTTGTAAACTTAGGCGGTGCAACGTCCGACGATATTTTATATCTGATCACTCATGTTTCAGACAGAGTACATAAGGCAACAGGTTTTAAATTATCATGTGAAGTTAAATATGTTTCAGGGAATGAGATTAAAAATATTCTTTAGCAATTTAACGATCCTGCACTCCTACAGCTGCTTCCATTCCAATTACAGCACCTAATGGTATTTTTTCTTTTTTCATATTTTTAGGAGTATCATATGAATTAAATAAATAATCATCTATAGCAGCATACTCATCCTTTTCAGATTTTTTTGCTTTTTCTGGCTGATACTTATAATATTTACCGGACAAATCATCTTTCTTTTTCTTTACTCTGTAATAATCATACTTTTTAAGTTGTCCATTTAAATCATTATTGGAACATGAATTTTCATTATTTTGAACTGCAACCTTAGAAGTACAACCTATTAAAATGACACTCAAGAGTAAAAAAATTGTGATAAAAATATTTTTCATGGCTAGATAATAATTTATTAATTGATATTTCTATTATAGTACTTAATATTCAATTGTGAACACTATACCAAAACTATAAAATTACTGAACTATGAATATACTGAGCTATAATGACAAAGATTTTTTAAAAAAATTAAATCAAATAACCCAACGGGAAGCATACTCTGAAACGGTTTATGAATCCTCATTAAAAATAGTTAATAAAATAAAAACAGATGGTAATAAAGCTATCTGTAAATTTGCACTCGAATTTGATCATGCAAAACTCAATCCGGCATGCTTAAAAGTTACAGAAGATGAAATTAGCGAAGCTAAATCATTAGCATCAAAACAAGTAACTAATGCAATTACTACATCAATAAATAATGTCGCATCTTTTGCAAAAAAACAGCTCCCTTCGAGTTGGAAATATAGTCCTAGAAATGGAGTTATTTTAGGAGAAAAATTCAGTCCTCTAGATAGAATAGGTGCTTACATTCCCGGTGGGACCGCACCTTTAGTTTCAACAATCATACATACTATAACTATTGCAAAAGCAGCAGGAGTTAAAGAAATAGTAGCAATAACACCACCAGGCAAAGATGGTAAAATTAACCCTGAATTATTATATACAATGCATTTAGCAGGTGCTACTGAGATTTATCGCATAGGTGGAGTGTATGGTATCGCAGCATTAGCGTATGGAACAGAATCTATTCCAAAAGTACAGAAAATTGTCGGACCTGGAAACGCATATGTTACTGCGGCAAAAAAAATAGTATATGGAAATGTATCAATAGATATGGTTGCAGGTCCTTCCGAAATAATGATAATAGCAGATGACTCAAACAACCCGGAATTTATTGCTGCTGACATGCTTTCACAAATTGAGCATGGAAGTGGAAATGAACAGGCTGTATTAGCAACCACATCAAAAACATTGATATCAGCAGTAAAAGAAGCAATACTAAAACAAACAGAACTTCTGAGCAGAAGTAGTTATATTAAAAAAGTCCTACCAAAAGGTGTCTTTCTTATTGAAACAAAAGACATAGAACAGGCAGTACAGGTTGCAAATGAATATGCACCTGAGCATCTTGAAGTAATGTGCAGAAATGCAGAAAAAGTGTCGGAAGAAATCAATGCTGCAGGTGCTATCTTTATTGGTGAATATACACCTGAACCTGTTGGAGATTTTGTTGCAGGTCCAAGCCATGTTCTGCCTACAGGCGGAAGTGCAAAACTATTTAGTGGAATCACAGTTGACACGTTTTTAAGACGCTCAAGTGTTATTAATTATACAAAAGAAGCCTTAAAAAAAGAAATATCTGCAATAGAAAAATTTGCAGAGATGGAAGGTCTTGACGCACATGGAAACAGTGCAGCAATTAGATTTAATTAAAAATAGACAAAGCGATACTGCTGCATAAAAAAACAAATAAAATAGACTTATAAAATGAAATCCTTTTTTAGAAAAAATATTGATAATATGGACGGCTATACTCCGGGAGAACAGCCTAAAAACATTAATCTAATAAAACTAAATACTAATGAAAACCCATACCCGCCTTCCCCGGATGTTGCACTGATTCTTAGAGAAATTTCACCTGAATCTTTTAGGCTTTATCCAAACCCTACAGCTGATCTGTTAAGAAACAAAATAGCCGAAATATTTTGTTTAAAAATAGAAAACATAATTACGGGCAATGGGTCTGACGATATTCTTACAATAATACTTAGATCATTCGTTAATGAAAAGGAAAATATTGTCTGCTTTGAGCCAACATACTCTTTATACCCTGTTTTGGCTCAAATAGAAAACTCAAAAACAAAAACTATTAAATTAACAGATAACTTTGAAATACCTGATATTTTTTTCGAAGATGAATTTCCAAAATTATGTTCTGATAGAAATAATAAAGTCTTTTTCATTGCAAGACCGAATGCACCTACAGGTAATTCATTTAATATAAATAAGATTAAAAAAATCTGTTCTTTGTTTAGAGGAGTTGTAGTAATAGATGAAGCTTATGTTGATTTCGCTGATGAGTCATGTATTAAGCTGATAAATGAATTTGATAATGTTATCGTCACTAGAACACTATCTAAAAGTTATTCACTTGCAGGTATTAGACTGGGCTGGGCAATGGCTAATAAAAATTTAATTGCAGGAATGATGAAAGTAAAAGATTCATACAATGTCAATACAATAACTCAGAAGTTGGCTATTGCTGCAATAAATGATCAAGATTATCTTAAAACAAACATAGCCAAGATAATAAAAACAAGAAAATACTTGACAGAAAAACTAAGTGAATTAGGATTTAAAACTATAAATTCACAATCCAATTTTATCTTTACATCACCTCCTAAAAAAAATGCTAAAGACCTATTTGATTATTTAAGAAAAAATAATGTTCTTGTTAGATATTTTTCAAATGGAATAACTAAAAACTATTTAAGAATATCCATTGGTACAGATCATGAAATCCAGTTATTGATTGGACTTTGCAAAGATTTTTTATCTCTGACTTAAATTATTTGCAAATAATATTTTCTTGTATTTAGAAAAATATTAATTACCGTAACTAAATTAAAACGAGCTAATTCAGAATTAATAATATCGAGGTTAAAAATGAAAATTATAAACGACATCAAAGAAAAACTAGATATAATCTATCCCTGCGACTGGACCTATAAAGTTATAGGCTTAGATGAAGGTTTAATTAAAAATGCAGTCAATAAAATATTTAACAAAACTCCTTTTACTATTAATAAATCAAATCAGAGTAAAACTGGTAAATACGTCAGTTTTGCAGTAAATACCACTGTTCAATCTACAGAAGAAAAAGATTTCTTATTTAAAAAATTGAATGATCATGAAAATATTAAGTTCGTTTTATAATAATTTTACTCTTTATTCCTCATTTATAGCTATTTGATTATTGATAACATTCACTATTTCGAATATATCTGAATATATAGAATAATTATTATTGCTAAGGAATATCTAATTGCGCTGTCATAAATGTAAAGTTAACAATAAAGCAAATGCAAACTTTTGTCTTAGTTGCGGTGTTAATTTAAAAGGCAAAAACGGGCTCAAAATTAAGCATACTATTTGGATTATTTTAATTTTAGTCATTATTTTATGCTTAATTATTTTTCTAATTTCATCACTATACACAGTTTTAAATAAAAAAGCCGAAACATCTTCCATAACAAAAAGTTCAAATCGTAATTCTTATATAAATAAACTGTCAAATATAAATCCGCCTAAAATAAAAAGCTATAAATCAAAAGAAACAATATCACTAAATAAGAATACTACCCCAAAAAAAGAATCTGATAATTTAGCTGCGTTACTGAAATATTCTAAAAAACTCATTACAGGTAATTATGTTTCTAAAAGTATTATTGTGAATAAACTGATAAAGCTTTCAGCTGTTAATATTTCTAGAGGCTATAGCAAAGAAGTAGCAAATATTTTAAATCTCAATATAATTGCAGACGCAGATAATACTCAATTATTAAAATACGCTATTGAATCAAAATTAAAAATATATGGCTATGGCAGTGCACTTAAATTGATCGAGAACTTAAAATACAGTCCAGTATTATCAAACAGCCTACATAGCAGGCTTAATGACATGGCAAATAGTATCTACATCGACTGGATAAATAATCTTTTGAATAAAAACAAAATCAGTGATGCACTTGAAGTTTATAATTTTGCAGTTAAAAACACACCTGCAAGCTCAAATCTGCTGCTGCTTGGTGCGATAATTTACCTAAAAGATAATAATTGGCAGAAAGCCGACAAGATAGTAAATATTATAAAATCTGGTAATTATAACATCCCAAACGGATTCTCCAGTGTAGAAAAAAAAATAAAATATTTTAGATCAATTGAGAATAAAATAGTATTAAGATTTAACCCTGGATCAAATTATATTCCTGCTGAAGCTATTTTGGATGATGATGTATCTCAAAAATTTATTGTAGATACAGGTGCTTCACTTGTAACGATACCTAAATCAACAGCTGATAAACTAGATTTAAAATATACTTCCAGTAATAGAACTAGAATGGTTGCTACAGCCGGCGGACCTGTTTATGCCAGAGAAGTTATTATCCGCTCAATAACTATTAATAATAAAACAGTAAATAATATTACTGCTCTTATTTTGGATCTGCCTACACACGGCGGTCTCGGTCTATTAGGTCTCAGCTATCTAAATAACTTCCATTTAGAAATCAATAATACTGCGGGAGAAATGATATTAACCCCGAAGTAATTTTTATTGATGAATATCTATTAAAAAACCAGAGCATGCAAATCACTATCACCCTATTTCACATTCACTAATCACATTCTTATGTAATTTCTATTCAATCACTTGCTGAAAAACTTGCCTATGTTCTCTAGTGTTATATATTATATTGATTTTTATATTTTGTTCCTCATAATATTTTATTTTTACTACTTAAAATATGAGTTCAATTATTAATAATTATATTATACAAAAATTATCGTATCTGAAACAATAAAGGAACTTAAAAAATGACACAGCAATTAGAAGAAAAAAATCTATACCCATTACTTTTCGAACCTATTTATAAAGAAGTTATGTGGGGTGGAACTAAGCTTGCTTCTGAGCTTAATAGAGAACTCCCAAAAACTGAAGTTCCTATTGGTGAATCATGGGAAATTGTAGATAGAGATGGCGATATAAGTGTTGTTGAAAACGGATCATTCAAAGGCAAAAATTTACGTGAATTAATTGAAACATACGGTCATGATCTAGTTGGTGAAAAATTTGCCCACAAAAGATTTCCTTTATTAGTAAAAATTATTGATGCCAAAAAAAGACTCTCTTTACAGGTACACCCAGACAAAAACACATGTAAAAAACTTCCTAGCGCTGAACCTAAAACTGAAATGTGGTATATAATGTCAGCCGATAAAGGTGCTAAAATATTTGCAGGTCTAAATCACAAATCTACTATGAGAAGATTTATGGACACCTATCAAAGTACTGTTGTTGAAGAATGCCTTCAAATATCAAAATCAGTTCCAGGTGATGCATATTTTATAACTTCAGGCACAGTGCATGCTATAGGTGCCGGTAATCTGTTATTGGAAATCCAGGAAAACTCCGATACTACATTTCGTATAAGTGATTGGGGACGGGTTGGAACAGATGGAAAACCGCGAGAACTTCACGTGGAAGAAGCTATGCAGAGTATCCACTTTACACAAAGAACTTCTCCTAAAATATCAGGAGTTATAGGCACTGTTACCCATAATAGGAAATTTCCACTTGTGCAATATTGTCAATTTTTCCATATTGATGATTTAAGGCTAGCTAAAAACTGGAATGATAATACATGTTCTTCTGGTTTTCATATTCTTACAGCTGTTAATAATGATATTAAAGTAGGTAACGGAGATGTGCAGGTAGAAGTAAAACGTGGCAGAAACTGTTTAATACCTTCAGCATTTGGTAAATATACTATTTTTGTAAAAGAAGGAACTGAAACAACCGTAATAAAAACTAAAATCTAAATAAATAGAGAAAAATAATGAATTTTGTATGTATAGATGATTTAATAAAAGATCTTTCAAGTAAATTTGATATACCTGAATCCGGCATAAATATTTCACTTGAAATTTGCCCAGCAAATATGGAAGGCGAATTTACTGTAAACTGTTTCCGTTTAACAAAAGTATTAAAACAAAAGCCTGACTCGATTTCTGACAGCGTATTAAATTTTTTATCTGAACACAGCGATGTTGAATCAGCAAATAAACTGAAAGCTTTTGTTAATTTCAGTTTAAAAGCAAATGTCTTATACAAAAATACACTTGCTGATGTAAAAACTCTTTTAAAAAATGCGACACTACCGGAAAGCTCTAAACAGAAAATTTTAATAGAATACTCTGCACCTAATACCAATAAACCATTACACTTAGGACATTTAAGAAATAATACTCTAGGTATGGCTCTCACTTCTCTCCTAAAAAGAGTTGGCAATGAAGTATTCGGCGTAAATCTTATAAATGATAGAGGTATTCATATCTGCAAATCAATGATTGCATATCAGAGATTTGGTAAGAATGAAACAGCAAACAAAAAAGGTGATCATTTTGTTGGAGATTTTTATGTCTTATTCGACAAAGAGCTAAAACGTCAACTTGTCGAACTAAGAAGTTTTAATACGGATCTAACAGAAAAAACAGATGAAGAACTTTTCTCTGAAACAGAAATAGGCAAAGCTGCACAGGCTACTTTGATAAAGTGGGAAAATAACGATTCTGAAACTATAGCTCTTTGGAAAAAAATGAATAAATGGGTTATTGATGGATTTACTAAAACCTATATAAGAATGGGAATTGATTTTACTAAAGTTTACCTGGAAAGCGAAACTTATAAGCTTGGAAAAAATATTGTATTAGACGGTTATAAAAAAGGTGTTTTTAAGAAGCGTGAAGATGGTGCTATATTTGCAGACCTTAAACCATTCAAACTCACAGAAAAAGTATTACTGAGACCTGATGCAACAAGTGTTTATATTACACAGGATATTGGCACAACACTGATGAAATATAGAGATTTTCATCCTGACACACAAATCTGGGTTGTGGGAGATGAACAGATCCATCATTTTAAAACTCTGTTTGCATTGATAAAAGTACTAAATTATGAATGCTCAGAAAACCTTCATCACCTTGCGTACGGCATGGTAAATCTACCTTCTGGAAAAATGAAAAGTAGAGAAGGAACAGTCGTTGATGCAGACAATCTATTTGATGATATGCAGGAATTTGCAAAAAACGCAACACTTGAGCGTTGCGGAGATAATATACCTGAAGACATAGATGAAAGATCTGAAATTATCGCACAGGGAGCACTAAAATTCATGCTCTTAAAATTCAATCCTAAAACCACAATCATGTTTGATCCTGAAGCCTCTATTAAGTTTGAAGGAGATACAGGACCATATGTTCAATATGTCTGCGCCAGAATCAATTCTATTTTAGCAAAAGCTAAGACCAAATTTGGTGATAATATTCTTGATTTTTCTAAAATTAACTGGTCATTACTTGATAGCAAATGGGAAAGAAAACTTGCAATTTTATCTACATTTTATTCTAATAGCCTGATAGCAGCAGCAGAAAAACTTGACTGTTCTGTGCTTATCGGATTCCTATTAAACCTATCTAAGGCTTATAACTCTTTTTATAGAGAATGCCCTGTATTAATTGCAGAAAACGAAGAACTGGTCAAAGCAAGATTAGCACTAAGTTCAGCAGTAAAAGATATATTAGCAGATGGCTTAAAAACACTGACAATTGGAATACCAAAAGCTATGTAAAGCAAAGGTATAAAGGCACAGAGGGACAAAGTAATTGATTGTACTTATGCTAGTGAAAATAATAATCTTCAACTCGTAATTCGTAATTAACAATTCGTAATTAATTAAATAGGTAGCTAAATTGGATAAACAAAAAAAGAAAACAACTGTTTTACCCGTCAGTTTTATACTGATTTCTTTTATAATTATTGCTGTATTTGTAGTTTTTCTGAATTCATGTCAAACAAAACATGTACAATCAAATCTTACCAATTATAAGGCTTCCAATATAGTAGGATACAAAAATAAGCCGGTTGTTGTAGATGCAGACTTTGTACCGACAATGAATCTTATAAATAGCTATGCGGTTAAGAATAATGTTCAAATATATATAACCAGTTCATATAGAAACTCGAACAATAATTTGAAAAAAGTTGTGGCTAAACCTGCAGCTATGTCAAATCACCTTATCGGTCATGCTATTGATATGAACATAGTCTATAATGGCAAATGGTATGATTCTAAACTGATCAAAAAATCTAATTTAAAGAATCTACCTTCCAATGTAAAAAACTTTCTAAATGAAATCAGACATACTTCTAATATTAGATGGGGAGGAGATTTCAAGGCACAGGATCCTGTTCATATAGATGACCATTACAATAAAAGTACTCCTAACTGGACTGTCAAATTCAACGCCTTACACAATTCATAGAAGTCGCACTTCATACGGGTTATAAATTTATTTAGAAATTATTTTCGTCGATTGATGCGTTGTTGGGGGTTTAATAACACTGCTATAAGAAAAGGTAACAATCGCACCTATATATAAAAGTAGACTAAGAGCAAGAAACAGTAAAGCTTTTTTATGAGCATTTTTCCATTCTTTAAATACTATACCCCAGAAATTTGATGTAAGAACAATAAATACCATAAACATCGGCCATGCTATAGTCGGTGCTAAATCCCCACCAATATCAGCAGATGCTTTGCTAAAAATAATCAATGAGCCCCATGATGCTATTCCCATGTAGACTATATATAACCAATAAATACCGGTTCCTGGTGCTCTATAATATTTAAAACTTCTGTTCTTAATATTTTTGATTAGAAAATAAATAGCATACGGAATAGTTGCGGCAGTAAAAATTATCACCCACGATATTATTCCGGAAGAAATAGGCGAAACATTAAATTTACTCATAGCAATAGAAGAAATAAACGGATTAGAATAGGTATATGAAATACCCTGACAAGCACTTCCTATTCCGCCCAAAATGGCAAAACAGACACCAAGAAGCAAATAACGTTTCTGCACAGATATACCTTCACTACTTCCTTGTGTTTTACTTCTGATATCACCGGCTTTCGCACCAAGAACAACTGCAATAATAAAAAATACAATACCTATTAGCTGTATAATACTGTAGGTTGAAACTATAATTTCAGGATGCCATAATATAGGAACAAGAGCAGCACCTGCTGTTCCAATAGAGATATTCACGACAAAATTTAATCCAATTCCAATATACTTAAATGCATTAGCAAAAAATAACATTCCAAATCCAAATACAACACCACCTATTATTGCACCTAAAACAGCATTCATCGGCAATAATTTGAATATTTCCAAAACGTTAGGAACCATAATAAAAATAGTCAGCCATGGAAGAATCAGAAAGGAAAATATAAAAAACACCAGCCAAAGATTTTCTTCTTTCCACTTATCCATACATTTTATAGGGATAGCATATGAACCATTTAAAAAACCGGCTAATACACATAAAAATAGCGCTAGAAGTATTGTATTACTCATTATGATTTTTCCTTACTCTACTAATAAGATTATAAATAATAATTTCTGTTTGAAGCAATGCAATATGCTCCTAATAAACCTGCACTATTTTCGAGTTCAGCTTTTACTATTTTTATAGATTTGTGCACGGGTAATGATTTCTCATGAAACAGTTTATTTATCCCATCAAAGAAAAAACTACCTTGTGCAGAAACACCGCCACCAATAATAATTAATTCCGGATCAATGACATAAACACTGTTTAAAATACCATCAACTAAATTATTAAGAAATTCATTATAGACCAGCAAAGCAATTTTATTTTTATTTTTTATTAACTCAAATAGCTTGAGACCATCAATATCCTGATCAGTAAGCGTTTTATAATTATTCAAAAGAGCAGCTGTTGATGCAGATTTATCTAAACAGGAATTACCTGCTTTCAAATAACCTATTTCCCCTGCACTATTATGAACCCCTTTATAAAGTTTACCATTTAGTATGATTGAACCGCCTACACCTGTACCCAATGTTATACAAATAAAACTATTAACATCTTTTCCTGCACCAAACCGCATTTCACCGATAGCTGCACAGTTTGCATCATTCTCTACAAATGTATTTAACCCCGTAGATTTCTTTATATTATCCGCTAATCTGCACCCTGTAAAATCAGGAAGATTTTCATTTGCGTATGTAATAATTCCTTTTTCGCTGTCGACCTGCCCTGCAGTACTTATTCCAATACTATCAATATCAAAATTACCAATAATTCTATTTATCTGTTTTAAAATTGCATCAGGTATTGATCTACGGCAATTTGATAATGGTGTAGGAAATTTACTATCTGCTATAATATTCCCCTCAGAGTTAACTATTCCGCATTTTATAAAAGTACCACCTACATCAAAACATAAGATATTCATAATAACTCTCATTTATATAATTTTAATAGTTAGTGAAAACTATTTATGTTTATTCTCAAATAACTCTACCGGCTCATGAACTGTATAATATGTAAGACCTTTAATCGTTTTCTTATCATGGAATATAAAACTAAACAGATATCCCAAAATTGCACTGACTAAAACTCCAATGGCTCCATAATACATAAAATAAATATCTGTCTCTTTAACAAAATACAGTATTATAACACTGGCTATTACTCCAATTAAAACACCATTTCCATTGGCTCTTTTAGAGAAAATACCAAGAATAAATGCACCTGCTATCGGACCGCCGAAAAGACCTAGTAACGACTGAAACACAATCTGCAGATGAGCCTGATTAGTTACAGTCATATACAATGCAACTCCTGTCCCTATCAGCCCTGCTATAATTATTACAAACCTGGCCAGCATTACAGAACCTTTATCTGTAAAATTTGAGCTAAATCTTTCTCTAATATCAACAACAAAACAAGCAGATATACTATTCAGGCTACTTGAAATAGTAGATTGTGCAGCGGCAAAAATTGCCGCAATGATAAGACCTGCAACTCCGGCCGGCATTTCTGTTATAATGAAATAAGGAACGATAGAGTCAATGTTGAAATTACCAGGCAAAAGAGAAGGATTTTGTCTATAATAAATATACAGAACAGTTCCCATACCGAAAAATATGAATATAACCAAAAAAGCCAATTTTGCATTTACATATAAAGCCTTATTTGTTTCAGCTATATTTTTGGTAGTATTGTATCTTTGTACAACATCCTGACTTCCAATGTATTGATATAAGCTGCTAAAAATTCCACCAATAAAAATTCCAACAATTGTTGCCTTAAAGAAACTCAGTCCAAAATTGCTGGAAGTCAGAAGTTTTCCATTGTCTACGACTGCATCCACGATAGCTTTTTCAGGGTGGCTAATTTTAAAAAACAGAAAGATAATAATTAATATTGCGCCGCCTAACAGCAAAAATCCCTGTATAACATCACCCCAAATAACACCTTCAATTCCTCCAAGAAATGTGTAGGCTATACACAGTAAACCAATTATAATAACAAGAAAAACAGGATTAATATTGGTAACTGATTCTAAAGCCAAAGTTGGTAGATATATAACTATAGCAACCCTGCCTATGTGAAACAACATAAAAATAATACTGCCCAAAAGTCTCATCTTTACATTAAAACGATATTCCAAATATTCATAAGCACTGGTTACCTTTAACTTTCTAAAAAACGGAACAAAAAAGATAACGACAATTGGAGCAATGGCTACAATTGCCAGATTACTAAATCCCATAGCCCAGTTTGTTCTATAAGACAGTGCTGGAATTGACATAAATGTAATTGCACTTAATGTTGTAGCAAATATACTTACACCAACAGCCCATCCAGGAATTCTTCCCTCAGCCTTAAAAAAGCTATCTGTGCTTTTACCGCTTCGTTTGGAAAAATAAATCCCAACGCCAAGCATAATAATTAGATAAATAAATAAAACTATATAGTTAAATACACCAAATTCGATTTTCACTATTTCATCCCCCCAAAGAACTTAAGTTTGTTTGATAAATCTATAAGTATTTTTTAGTTAGTTCCCTTAATTCTGCTATTCTATTTTCACTGAGTCTTTTCATAGGTTTTCTACAATATCCGGCACTAACACCTTTAATTTTTAATATTTCTTTTAGAGATTGAAATAATCCGTCTTTTAATAAAATAGAAATTATATCATTAGTAGCATGTTGCACATTTCTAGCTTCTGCTAATTTACCCTCAGTTGCTAATCTAAATATTTCTCTTGCTCGTAAACCGTTTACATTGTATGTACTTCCAATAACACCATCAACGCCAAAAGATACAGCCGGTAATAATAATTCATCAAATCCTGCATAAATTATTTTTTCAGGAAATTTGTTACGAATTCTTTCGAGAAGAAAAAAATCAGCTGCAGTAAATTTAACACCAATGATTTTATCTATTTTAAACAGTTCCTCAAATTGCTCCAGACTCATATTAACGCCCGTAAGCATCGGTATAGTATAAATAATTAATTGATTATTAGTTTCTTTAACAATAGTTTCATAATAATCTTTTACCTCTTGAAACTCAAATTTATAATAAAATGGTGTAACTGCAGAGAGTGCATCATAACCTAATTCAGTCGCATATTTACCTAATTCAACTGCTTCTTTCAAATTAATAGAGCCTACCTGAGCGATAAGGCATACTTCATCTTTGACTTCATCTTTGACAATATCAAAAATTAATTTCTTTTCGTCTGTTGACAGCATAAAATTTTCACCGGTACTGCCACCAACATACAACCCGTCTATTTTTTGATGATCAATATTATATCTTATAATTTCACGTAATCCTTTTTCGTCAATTTTACCTGAATCATCATAAGCTACCATTAACGCTGTAAATATCCCCTTCATATCACACCTCAATTTTTTAGTTATTTTCTATCTTAAATTTTCTTTAAATATAATTTCTGAATTAATGATATACTCATTAATATTTTTAGGTTGAGTCTCATACAAAAATGTAAACATAAATTTTCCGGAGAAATAGCCCTGTTCATAATGTTTTTCTTTTACAGTAGCAATCATAATTTCTTCTTTTATCAGCTGTGATATACTAGAGCTCATACCATTACCGACAATTAGTAATTTATGATTTGGAATTTTTCTATTTATAAATTCAACTAATTCAGGTAGGTATCTGCTGCTATATAACGCTTTTATATCACTGCTCAAATAAGTATTCTTGATTAAATCACTGTTTTTTAATAGATTTTCAATATAAATAGGTCCAATTACATTCATCTCTTTTTCTTTGATCGTATTGTAAAAACCTTCTAAATACTGCTTAGACGAAATTTTATCATCATTAGTATCTAAGATTAAAATTTTCTCTTTTTTTCTTAAAACTGAAGATATTATATTTGCCGACATTTTTCCTGATTTTAAATAATTACCACCAACATGAAAAACTGTAGAATCTATGGGGATATCCAAAGTTATAAATTTGATTGATTTATTTTTCTCTATGATTGTTTTTATTTTAGGCTTAATCAATGGTATTAAAATGATACCTGCAGGATTATTATTTTTTATAACTTCTTTAAGTTTTTTTATTTGATCTTCAGGAAAATTAATATCTGTCTCTATAATCTGAATCGTAAAATTATAATTTTTTAATTCATCTGATATATCATTAAGCCCTCTTTTAATCTCCAAGCTATAGTTTTCATTTACAGATTTTACAATAAAGGCATATATGGATTTATTATTTTTAGAAGCAAGAAAACTTCCGATAGCATTTTTACTGTAACCAAGCTCTTTTGCTAAGCTAAGTATTTTTTCTCTGGTTCCAGGTTTTATACTTGTATTATCCTTTAAAGCCCGGGCAACAGTAGTCCTTGAAACATTAAGTCTATCTGCTATTTCTTTTTGAGTAACCATTATAACCACCATTAAATGTTCTCGTGCACATTTTAAAGTATTTCATAATCTAAGCTTAGTCAAATGATTATTCATAAAAAATTTGATTTTTTGCAGAGTAGATAAAAATTATTTGATTATCTTATTAGGAAGTCTAAATAGAACAGATATTGTAAAAATCAGGACAAAAATTACTAAAGACTCTTTAATACTTGAAAATAAAAAAATAATTTTAGATTATTGATCTATAAATATATCAACAATCTAAAATCTAAAATTATTAAATCATGTGTCCCATTTTTTCTTTTTTCGTTTTCAGATAAAATTCATTATGAGTATGCGGTGTCATAACGATTGGAACTCTATCCTTAATTTCTATACCATAACCGGAAATGCCAACTATTTTTTTGGGATTATTTGTTAGAAGTCTTACACTTTTAATTTTTAAATCAAGTAAAATTTGCGCACCAATACCATACTCTCTTAAATCTGCAGGAAATCCAAGTTTTTCATTAGCCTCAACTGTATCAGCACCTTCATCCTGTAATTTATAAGCATGAAGTTTATTGGCAAGTCCAATACCCCTACCCTCCTGACGCATATAAACTATAACTCCTTTGCCTTCTTTACTTATCATCTTCATAGATGCTTCAAGCTGATCTCCGCAGTCACATCTTGCAGAATGAAAAACATCACCGGTGAAACATTCACTGTGAACTCTAGTAAGAATATTTTCGCCATTATTTACATCACCGTAAACTAAAGCCATATGTTCTAAATTATCCATTGTTGACTTATATAAGTGAAGTTCAAAATCTCCATATCTTGTTGGAAGTTTTACCACATGAAGTTCTTCTATAAGTTTTTCATTTTTTCTTCTGTAGGCAATCAAATCAGCAATTGTACAGAGCTTTATATTATGCTTGTTTTTAAATTTAATTAAATCATCCATCCTTGCCATGCTGCCATCTTCATTCATTATCTCACATATTACACCTGCAGGATAAGTATTTGATAGTTTAGCAAAATCTACAGCTGCTTCAGTATGTCCGGCTCTTTGTAGAACTCCACCTGGCTTAGCAATAAGTGGAAAAATATGACCTGGAAGAACAAAATCATCTCCTGTTGCCTGTGGATCTACAAGTTTTTCAATTGTAACAGATCTATCAAAGGCAGAAATTCCGGTAGTTGTATTATTTTTTGCATCAACACTAACTGTAAATGCTGTTTTGTATTTATCTTTTTCACCGTAAGGGACCATTTTCTTCAAACTAAGTTCTTCTGCTCTATCTGAAGTTATCGGGACACATATAAGTCCTTTTCCATAAGTAGCCATAAAGTTAATTACTTTAGGCGTTGTTTTTGAAGCAAGAGCTACAAGATCTCCTTCATTTTCTCTATTTTTATCATCTGTTATAATAACCATTTTTCCATTTTTCAAATCTTCTATAACAGATGCTATACTATCAAAATTTTCAGACATCAAAGTACCTCGATATAAAACAGTTTTGAGTTTTGAGTGTTAAGTATTAGATAAAATCAAAAAGTTTAATCTTTTACCTAATATTTAGCAGCTAAAATTATTTATTTTCTTCCCAGTAAGGAGAAATTTCTCTTAATTTTTTGATGATAGGAACTAATGATTTTATTATATAATCCATTTCATCTTTAGTATTAAATCTTGACAGGCTCAATCTTAAAGAGCCATGAGCTGAGGTATATGGAACACCCATAGCTCTTAATACATGTGAGGGTTCAAGACTTCCTGTCGTGCAGGCGCTACCGCTTGATCCTGCAATACCGGCTCTATCCAAAAGCAGTAGTATTGATTCACCTTCAATATAATCAAATGCGATATTAGTAGTATTTGGAACCCTATTTTCAATGTCTCCATTGACTCTGCATTTAGGAATTCGACTTATAAGCTCCTGCTCAAGATAATCTCTTAATTCTTTAACTTCCCTGTTTTCATAATCCATATATTTTCCAGCGATTTCACATGCCTTACCAAATGCGATAATACTGGCTACATTCTCAGTTCCTGCACGTCTTCCTGATTCCTGATGTCCACCAATCATAAAAGGCTTAAAACGAACACCTCTTTTCAGATACAAAATACCAATACCTTTAGGTGCATGTAATTTATGACCTGAAAGTGAAAGCATATCTATTTTTGTCTTTTTTAGATTTATAGGAATTTTACCTGCAGCCTGCACTGCATCTGTATGAAATATAGCACCTTTTTTCTTAGCTATTTCTGCTATTTTTTCAACAGGATAAATGTTACCTGTTTCATTATTAGCCCACATGATAGAGACAATAGCTGTATCTGTATCAATGATTTCATTTACAACTTCTAGATCAATCCTGCCTTTTTTATCTACAGGTATTTCCGTAACAATGTATCCCATCTGCCTTAAATGTTTTCCTAAATTTAAAACAGCCGGATGTTCAACTTTACTTATGACTACTTTTTTCCTAGTGGGACAATTATTTAAAGCACTGTAAATAGCAGCACTATCACTTTCAGTACCACAGCTTGTAAAAGTAATCTCTTCCGGATCTGCACCTAGCAAAGAAGCAACCTGCGCTCTTGCATTTTCAATATGCTCAGCAACCTGACCGCCAAATCTATGAATACTTGAAGGATTGCCATAGAAGTCAGTCAAAAAAGGTTTCATCGCTTTAAATACTTCTGGATCAATTGCAGTTGTTGCATTATTATCTACATAAATTACTTTCTTTTCCATTTCACTACCTTCTCTCAAATACATCTGTATTTATTCTGTCTTTTGTTATTTAACTTCTTCAACTGTAAGTTCAGGAGCAACAAACTCTTTCAACTTACTTTCCACTGTATTTCTCAAAGTTACGCCTGAACTTGGACACATTGCACAACGACCTTTCAGTCTAACAACAACAGTATTATCTTTTAAATCAACAAATTCAATACTTCCGCCGTCTTGTTCAAGCATAGGTCTAATATCGGAATCTATAACAGTCTGAACTTTAATTACTTTCTGGGTAAATGTCATTGGTGTTTCTACTTTTTCATTCTTTCCGTTATCTGACTTATCCAATGTATCAGCCTTCCAAATACCATCTAATATTTCTTTAATTTCTTCATGACATCTACCGCATGCACCGCCGGCTTTACAGTAATGAGTAATATCTTCCAAGGTTTTTAATTCATTTTCTTTTGCCAATTTTCTAATTTTAGCATCTGTAACACCAAAACAATGACATACAATTCTCCCCATGTGGTCTGTTTCATCAGGTTCTTCATATTCTTCACCATGAAAATTAGCTATAGCTGCCTGAAGTGCTTCCATTCCCATTACAGAACAATGTATTTTTGCATCAGGTAAACCGCCAAGTTCATCTACAATATCCTGATTTGTCAGTTTAGTTGCATCTTCGATTGTCATACCTTTAATCATTTCGGTTAAAATAGAAGAAGATGCAATTGCACTCCCGCAACCAAATGTTTTGAATTTTGCATCGGCAATTCTACCTTCATCATCTAATTTAAAAGATAATTTAAGTGCATCACCACAGCTAATATTTCCAACAGTAGCTTCACCATCAGGATCTTTAACTTCGCCAACATTCTTCGGGTTCAAAAAATGTTCCATAACTTTATCTGTATAGTTCCACATAATATTTTATATCCTTCAATATTTTATATTTATATATTCAGTTAGTCTATAATTCATAACTTAGACTAATTCATTTAATGTCAAATCGCTTAAATATGAATTTATATGAGTTTGAAGAATTCCTAGCTTTTTATGCAATTTACAAAATTCATTTCTCTTACATCCATTATCTCTTGATAAACATGAATTTAACTCTACTGCATTTCTTGCTACTGAATGAAGTACATCTAAAACAGAAATTTCATTTTTCTTTTTTTTGAGTTTTATTCCACCTGTTTTACCTTTTTTGGTTTCAATAAAATCGCTGTCTCTTAACTTTTTCAGTATCTTTCTAAGAAATCGATAAGGTATATCCATTTCTTCTGACAACGTTTGAGTTGTTATAATTGAATTTTCTCCTTCACTGTCCATTAATAACAGTAAAGCTCTAATAGCATAATCTGCTTCTCTTGTAATCATATAAATAAATTTCCTTAAAAAAACAATATAGACACATGAAACGTAGCATTATGCACGCAAGACTTCAACCATTTTAGAACTGTTATATAATAAATAAATTATTAATAAATAAACCTTATTAACTTGAATATAATTATCAATATTTTATTATAGTATATTATGAAATAGTCAGTTTTATTCGAAAAAGATTCTTATACATTAATATCAAAGTATTAATTAATAATTTTAACTTTAGCATATTTGTATTTTATTTGAGGAGACAATAATGCCGCAAGAACTTCAAGGTTTACTAGATCGCATACATAAAGAAGGTATTGAGAAAACAGAGAATGAAAAAGTTGAAATATTAAAAAAAGCAAAAGAAGAAGCAAAAGCTATTCTCAAAACAGCAAAAACTGAAGCAAAAGCATTAATAAAAATAGCCAAAGAAGATGCAAAAAAGAATGAAAAAAAGTCTACGTCTACAATATTGCAAGCTTCAAGAGATATTATCATATCCTTGGAAACAGAACTTAGAGAACGTCTAAACCTATGCGTAAACAATCTTGCAAAGGAAGCTCTCACACCTAAGCTGATGGGGGAGATAATAAAAAAAATGACAACTGCTTATTCCGAAGATAGTCATAAAGATCTCTCAATGGAACTAATATTTTCCACCAAAGATCTTGCGGAAATGACAAAACTGGCAAGAACAAATTTATTTGAAGATTTAAAGAATAAACCTCAAATACTAGTAGGACACAATTTTACTACAGGAGTAAAAATAGGTTTCAAAGGTGAAAATGTGTTTTTCGATTTTTCAGATAATACTATCACAAATATTGTATCTGATTATGTTGGTCCACGTCTAGCTGCTATATTAAATGGAGAAAATTGATGGCATCTCTATACTACCTAGTCAGTAGTTTACCTCTTCTAACTTTGGAAGAAAAACCTCCTTTTACTACTGAAGACTATCTAGATATGTGTAAGACATTTATAACTGAACAGCAGATGCATGAACTTTCAGAACTAAACTTGGCCCCTAATTACGATTCTGCAATAAATTCAAAAACAATAAACAACTGGTATGAATGGGAAACTTGCTTACGAAATAGTGTAACTAAAATAAGGTCATCAGTTTTCAACAAGGATTTTTCTTCTTTTTTAAGATATGAAAAAAACTATTTCTCTGAAATAGATAAAGGAGTACAGGAAGCTTATTCCACAAATAATCCTTTAAAAAAAGAAGATGCAATAGATAAACTTAGATGGACATCTCTTGATACCCTGGAAGCAACACATCAATTTGATTTTGGAAAACTATGTATCTATAAAATTCGATTAATGCTATCTGAAAAAAGAATGAAAAGATCTGAAGATAAAGGAAAAAAGAATTTGGACAATATTCTATCAGAACTTTACAGCACCCAAAAAATATAATAAAATAATTTATTCTAAGATAATCATAGGAGAGCAACAATTATGCTTGATAACAACCGAGGCCATATTATTGGAATAAACGGGAATATGATTACCGTTAGATTTGATACTTCTGTAACACAAAATGAAGTAGGCTATGCGATTACCGGAAACATAAAACTCAAATGTGAGGTTATCCGAGTTAGAGGCGACTGTGCAGACCTTCAAGTATTTGAATCAACTAACGGATTAAAAATCAACGATGTCATAGAGTTTACAGATGAACTTTTAAGTGTCGATTTAGGTCCCGGACTTCTAACTATGGTATATGACGGTTTACAAAACCCTCTTGATAAACTGGCAGCTAAATCAGGTTTTTTCCTGGAAAGAGGCGTATATCTTCCAGCCTTAAATGAAGAAAAACTATGGGACTTTACACCTACAATGAAAGTAGGTGACAATATAGTGGCAGGAGATCACTTAGGACATGTGCCTGAGGGTGTTTATACACATTATATCTCGTCACCATTTGGACTAAAAGGAACATGGCAGCTTAAATCCATTTCTAAAAAAGGTAAATATACAATAACAGAAACTATTGCCAAAATAACAAACGAGCGTGGAGAATCTATGAATTTAACCATGCTTCAAAAGTGGCCTGTAAAAATGCCTATAACATGTTATAAAGAAAAAATATTACCTGAAAAAACCTTAATAACACAACAGCGAATTATTGATACATTTTTCCCTGTTGCTATCGGTGGAACATTTTGTACCCCAGGTCCATTCGGTGCAGGAAAAACAGTTTTACAGCATGCGATAAGTCAGCATGCAGAAGTTGACATTGTTATTATTGCCGCATGTGGTGAACGTGCCGGAGAAGTGGTTGAAATATTAAGAGAGTTCCCTCACTTAGAAGACCCTAGAACAGGGCGTACTTTAATTGAAAGATCTATTATTATCTGTAATACAAGTTCTATGCCTGTAGCAGCCAGAGAAGCATCTGTTTATACCGCTGTAACACTTGCTGAATATTATCGTCAGATGGGATTGAATATATTACTTTTAGCTGATTCAACATCAAGATGGGCACAGGCGCTTAGAGAAATGTCAGGGCGATTAGAAGAAATACCTGGAGAAGAAGGTTTCCCTGCCTATTTAGAATCATTAATAGCAAGTTTTTATGAACGTGCAGGCCTCGTAAAATTAAACAACGATGAGCGTGGATCAATTACAATTGGCGGAGCTGTAAGCCCTGCCGGCGGTAACTTTGAAGAACCTGTTACTCAGGCAACATTAAAAGTGGTAGGAGCTTTTCTGGGATTATCAAAAGAAAGAGCTGATGCAAGGAGATATCCATCAATTCATCCATTAGATAGTTGGAGCCACTACAAAAGTATTATAGATAATGATAAGATAACTAAAGCTAGAAATACCCTAAGACACGGCAATGAAGTCAGTCAGATGATGAGTGTAGTTGGAGAAGAAGGAACAAGCATAGAAGACTTTATTACATATTTAAAAAGTGAATTCATTGATTCTGTATATTTACAGCAAAATACTTTCGATGAAGTTGATGGAGCTACCAGTAAAGATAGACAAAGACATGTCTTTGATAAAGTAATTACGATCATTGAGTCTTCGTATAAACTGGACAATAATGAAAATGCTAGAAAGTTCTTTGCAGAATTAAGGCAAATGTTTATTGACTGGAATTATGTAAAATATAAATCAGATGAATTTTCACAACATGAAGATTCAATAGACAGTAAACTAAAGGAATTTGTCAATGCGTAAAGTATATCATAGAATATTACAGATAGCAGGAAATGTTATCACTGTTGAAGCTGAAGACATTGCCTATAATGATTTAGCTGAAATTACAACAAAACACGGAGTATCATTAGCTCAGGTTATCCGCCTACAGGATAAAAAAGTTTATCTACAGGTTTTTGCCGGAAGCCGTGGTATTTCAACCAATGACGAAGTAAAATTTTTAGGAAAACCTATGCAGGTTTCTTCTTCAGATAATTTACTCGGCAGAGTCTTTAACGGTGCAGGAAAACCTAGAGATTCACGTCCTCCAATTCAGGAAAACTTAAAAGAAATAGGCGGTCCATCCGTAAATCCATCCAAAAGAATTATACCTAATAGAATGGTTCGTACCGGTATCCCTATGATTGATGTTTTTAATTCATTAGTTGTCTCTCAAAAGATACCTATTTTTTCTACTGCAGGAGAACCATATAATCAACTATTAGCCAGAATTGCCATGCAGGCTGAAGTAGATGTAATAATTCTTGGCGGTATGGGATTAAAATATGATGATTACCTTTATTTTAAAAATACTTTAGATGAACATGGTGCACTGTCTCACTCTGTAATGTTTGTCCATACTGCTTCCGACCCTGTTGTAGAATGCCTTCTTGTACCAGATATGGCTTTATCTGTTGCTGAAACTTATGCATTAGAAGGAAAAGACGTACTTGTCCTGCTCACAGATATGACAAACTATGCAGATTCCCTGAAAGAAATAGCTATAACAATGGAACAAATACCTTCAAACCGTGGTTATCCTGGAGATTTATACAGCCAATTAGCTGCTAGATATGAAAAAGCTGTAGACTTTGACAATGCAGGCTCTATTACAATTCTTGCAGTAACAACTATGCCTGGAGATGATGTAACTCATCCAGTCCCTGATAATACAGGTTATATAACAGAAGGTCAGTTTTATCTTAAAAATGGAAGAATTGAACCTTTCGGCTCACTAAGTCGTCTTAAACAACAGGTTAATGATAAGACCCGTGGTGATCATAGAATAATTATGGATACAATGATAAGACTTTATGCTGATTATCGTGAAACATGCGAAAAGCAGTCAATGGGATTTCAGATGAGCGGTTGGGATAAAAAACTACTCAAGTACGGCGGCTTATTTGAATCACGATTGATGGATCTTTCTGTAAATATCCCTCTTGAAAAAGCTTTGGATTTAGGCTGGAAAACTCTATCTGAATGCTTTGATAAAACTGAAACTGGAATAAAAACCGATATTCTAAAGAAATACTGGCCTCGCAAGTATGAAGAATAGACTAAGTTCAAACTTGGAGAATATTATATGCCAAAAATCAAATTAACTAAAAGTGAACTTAAATCTCAACGTGATGCGCTTAAGCAATTTACTCGTTTTCTGCCCACTTTGCAGTTAAAAAAACAACAACTCCAATTAGAAACCCGTCAATCTCAGGAGCGTGTTAATAAAAACAAAATCAGAGAAGCTGAATTTAAAACTCATCTTTCTTCCTGGATTTCTATGTTTGGTATTTCAGATGATATTGAAAAAATTATAAATTATATCAAAATAGATAATATTGAGACAACAAGTCATAATATTGCCGGTGTAACAATTCCTATCTATAATAAAACAATATTTTCAATAGAAAATTATGATCTATTCTGTGAAGCGGCATGGATAGATGACGGCATTAAAGCTATTTGTGATTTAATTGAAATAAGAGCTGAACGTGATGTTTTGATAGAACAGTTTAACAGAATTAACAAAGAATTAAGAACTACTACTCAAAGAGTAAATCTATTTGAGAAAGTAAAAATACCCGAGAGCAAAGAAAATATACGCTTAATTCAAATTTATCTAGGCGATCAGCAGACATCTGCAGTAGGTCGTTCTAAAATAGCTAAGAAAAAATTAGCGGAGGCAGCACTATGATTGAAAAAATGTTGAAAGCCAGTGTTGTCTGCAGAAATGAGGATTGTGAAAGTGCACTTAAAGAACTTGGTTCTATGGGAATTATGCACATTGAACAAACGTCAAAAACTGTTTCGCATGATGTAACAACACTGGAAACTAAAATATCAAAAGTAAAATTGGCAATACAGGTTTTATCAGGTTATGCAAAGAAAAGTAAACCTATTGAACCTACAAGCATTAGAGTTATACCTTATAAACTAACACAAAAAGTTATTAATATTATAGAACATAATACTGATATCAAAAACAAAATAACCTTATACACAAGAGAACGGGAAAAACTTCTTCCATGGGGCAATTTTTCATACAAAACGATTGATGAATTATATCAAAAAGGTCTTCATGTTTATTTATGTTCATGTGCCAAAAGCGAACTTGACAAGTATAGTGCTGAAGATAGAATAATTGAAGTTATAAGTAACTCTAAAATCAGTACATACTTTGCATTAATTTCAGGAAAAAAAATTGCTAGAACAGAACTGCCTATTGCCCAACTTCCTTCTAATAAAAAATCACTGCGTGAAATTAATATTCAAATATTACTTTTAAATAAGAAATACGCAAAGAATGAAAGGATTCTAAAGAATTTAGCAAGAAATGTACCGAAAATAATTCGTTATAGTAATTTTCTTGAGATAGAACTAGAGTTTTTAAAACATCGTGATTCAATGGCAAATGATGGTAAATTGTCATATTTACAAGGATTTATACCGGCAAAAAGAAAAGATATCCTATTAAGAACGTCTAAAAAATTGCACTGGGCTACACTGCTTGAGGAACCATCGGCAGAAGATAGAGTCCCCACAATGATTACGATTCCGAAAATATTCAGAATTGTACAGCCTGTATTTAAATTTATAGGCATATCTCCAGGATACCATGAATGGGATGTAAGTGTATGTTTTTTACTTTTTTTTACAATATTTTTTGCTATGATAGTTGGTGATGCCGGCTATGGAATTCTTTTTTTTGCTGTAGCTCTGGTTCTTAAAATCATATATTGGAAAAATGAAAAATATAAACTTCCAATAAATCTTTTTTTCGTACTGAGTATTGCAACAATAGCATGGGGAGTTTTAACCAGCAGTTTTTTTGGTTTGCCACAGGAAATACTCCCAAGACAATTGCATGGAATAGAAGCTCTTACGTCCCCTACTCTTAAAGATAAAAATATACAGTATTTATGTTTCTTACTTGCAGGAATACATCTGTCTTTTGCTAGAATATGGAAAGCAACAATATTTAGAAACAGCTTAAAAGCACTCGGTCAAATAGGCTGGGCACTTTTTATATGGGGAAATTTTTTCACTGCAATTAAATTAATAGTTTTTACGCAGATGCCCTACCCTCAATTTGCGTATTACTTATATGCAATAGGTGCTATACTGATACTTTTATTCTATGTACAATGGAACAATGTTGGCAGCGTATTCAACCTTCCTTTTGATTTCATAGGCAGTTTTACAGATGTACTTTCCTATATAAGGCTTTTTGCTGTGGGCTTAGCATCCTATTATATTGCTGAAAGTTTTAATAATATGGGAAATATGATTATGCACATATCACCTTATTTAATTGTATTAACTATTATCGTATTATTATTTGGACATTTACTGAACATCGGATTAGCACTAATGGGAGTATTGGTTCATGGCATAAGGTTGAATACACTTGAATTTTCAAACCATATGGAACTTGAATGGACTGGTTCAACATACAAACCATTTACAAGAAAACATAAAAAAGAATTTAGAAATATAACACATAAACATTAAACAAATATAAAATTTAAAGGAGATATTTTTATGGATGCACATTTAATGAATGCATTAGGTCAGGCAGGAGCATTTGCATCAATAGCAATTGCATCAATAGGTACAGGTCTAGGAACAGGTGCAGCAGGATCTGCCGCCATTGGTGCTTGGAAGAAATGCTATGCACAAAATAAGCCGGCACCTTTTCAGTTAGTAGTTTTTGCAGGAGCACCGCTTTCTCAGACGATATACGGTATGATTCTGATGTTTGTTATTCTCGGAAAAGTTGCAGCATCACCTGAACTATGGCCGTTTTATCTTGTTTTCGGTATTCTGAGCGGACTTGGTCTTTGTATCTCATCATGGATGCAGGGAGTTGCAGGAGCTGCAGCCTGTGATGCATTTGGAGAAAACGAAAAAGGCTTTGTTAACTACCTAATGGTTATCGGTATTATTGAAACAGTGTCCATCTTCGTTATGGCATTCGGTATTGTACTCTTAGCTGCAATAAAATAAATTTTAATCCTGCTTTCAAGCAGGATTTTTTTTTATCATATTAATTTTTATATTTTAACGATAAGTTATCTTTAATATTAAAGAAGGAAAATAAATGGGTTCAGATTTCATCTATCATAGAATACTGCTAAAAGTAAGCGGAGAAGCACTAAAGGGCGATAAAGAGTTTGGGTATGATCCTGATTCCGTAAGTAATTTAGTAAGTCATATATCTACAATCCTGAATGAAGGAGTTGAAGTCGGACTCGTTGTCGGTGCAGGAAATATATGGAGAGGTGAAACAGGGAAAAACTTAGGAATGGAGCCTGTAAAAGCAGATTATATGGGAATGCTTGCAACTATAATGAATTCACTTTCGCTAAAAGATGCATTTGAAAGAGCCGGTATTAACTGTGAAGTTCAAACATCCACTCATATGTATCCTATTGCAGAACCTTTTGATCATTCCAAAGCCATAAAATATTTAGAAGAAGGACGTGTTGTAATTTTTGCAGGCGGAACCGGGCATCCTTTTTTTACTACAGATACAGCTGCAGCATTACGAGCACTTGAAATAGGAGCTGAAGCTGTTCTCAAAGCTACTAAAGTAGATGGTGTCTATTCTGATGATCCTATGAAAAATCCAAAAGCTGTTAGATACGATAAAATTACTTACGATGAAGCGCTATGCCAGAATCTAAAGATAATGGACTCTACAGCTTTTTCATTATGTAAAGTCAATAATATGCCAATTATAGTTTTTAATTTTTCAGACCCTGAAAACTTAACTAAAGTATTATCAGGCGACACAGATATATCTACGATAATATCTAATTAAACTACTTGTATACAAAAAAGGATTCTATTTTAATTAGAATCCTTTTTCATTTGAACGTTTGAACTCACATATAGCTATATGTACAGTGACTGACTAAAATTCAAATATCATTTTACTTAAATAATCATGCCCTTCATCTAAAGACAATTGCCAGCCGTTTTTTATTAATTGTTTTTTTAGCATGTGATTTATAAATCCATGACCAACGATGATTATTTCATTGTTGGTCTTTAAATAAGAATCAATAAATTTAATAGCAGAACTTACTCTTTTTTTAGTTGCTCTATATGATTCACATTTTGTACTGAGTCCATACATCCAAAGTATTCTTGAAATTACTATCCAAAACTTTGCTTTCTTTTTAAATTTTGGAAAACGTATTAACGGAACTTCAGCTTCATTGAATAATTTATTTACTTCTATTCTTTGACTTATCATTTTTCCTGTTTTAATACTTCTATTAATCTTACTTGTAAAAATAAAATCTTCTTTCGGTAATTCTTTTTGCGGTACATTAATATCTGAATTATTATATCTTTTCACCCAATTGGGATAATCTTTTCCTGATATAATTTCATTCTCTAAAACTATTCCCTTGGCGACAATTAAAAATGGACTTCACCGACAATTATAAGATATTTGTAACTTTGATTTAGAATATACTTTTCTTTTTTCTAAAAGGCTTTCAATCAATACACTTATGAAGTTTTTTAGAAAA
>Ga0233431_1002115_pt1 | contig 29538 bp, 29 predicted proteins | sample SI_118_April2016_FD_179867 | JGI IMG/M metagenome (GOLD analysis project Ga0233431, IMG submission 179867) | Seawater microbial communities from Saanich Inlet, British Columbia, Canada - SI_118_April2016_200_MG | ecosystem: Environmental > Aquatic > Marine > Inlet | place: Canada: British...
CAAAATCTTTGTTTGGTTCCAACAATCCTCCAAAGTGATATTTTCTATATATATGAAAGTTGGGCTTGTCCAACAAACGGTTCAGATTGTGGTTCGCTCCACTCACACAATCTAACCTTATTCGTTATTTTACCTTTATATAAAATATCTATAAAATTTAAATATGTGACTATTATTATAGCGTTGTAACACTCAAATTTATCTTAATTTGTGATAACGTGATTTGTAAATACCTTTGGCCTAATAGAATGTCCTAGATACTATTATTTTTAAACAACTACAACCCAAATTCAAACCCAGAACAAAGCAATTCAATTACAAAGCTTTTTTATTTTTATCGATTGATAAATTAAAAATATCTACAGCCCGATTTCCCACCTGGAAAAGGCCACTTTAAGTATCCCAAAATAAATTCCAGTAATTTAAATGACATTGGAAATTTATAAAAGATTTTTAATAACAACAATTAAAATTTTGGACCACGGGGGTATGCACTCAGGATTGGTATCAATAATTAATTCACAGTTTTATTTTTTGGAAAATCATCCTTCGATATTCGATAAACGCACATGATCGATTAATTGAGGAAAAAACAGAAGGAAGGTGCTCTCATAGACATTATAATAATCCACAACCTCATCGATAGCGCCGGAAAGTTTGTTTTCAAAGCGGATTCTCTGGGACATCCTGTCAAATACATACCCCATAGTTTTCAGAGAGCCGTAACTTCTGAACCAGTCCATGTCCACCATGCGTTTCACCACCGTCGCCATTGTTTTGGGCATGATAGCTATGTTATCTAAAAGTTCCGGATAAACCTGATCCACAAAATGATAAAAATTCATCCCGGAGTAACGGTGCCAATGTTTAATCAGAAAATAATCGAACATCACATCAGTGATAATTCCCGAAAATCTTTTTCTGTCAGGACTTAAACAGTTTTTTAAGGCGCTGACACTTTGATGACTATCGGTAAAAGCGTCCACCATTTGGTGATTCTGAATGCCCAAAGCTACAGAAGGTGGTAGCTGATTAATATCGACCCCTTTCATAAAATCTCCCATGAGATTACCAACCATAGAAAACGGATCTTTTTTGGCGAAAAAGAGATGTGCCAAATAATTCATGATAAAAATTTCTGCAATTTTGATTGTTTTTGGTTTTCCATTTGAAAAGTCACCATTCGATTGAAGACACTCATCATTGTGTCTTCCCGGCGAAGGGTTTGTTCAATCTTTAGTTGGTTACAAATTTTCAAAAAATAGTAAGTCGCCTCAATCGTCGATAAACAATGCTTTTGTGGCTGTTTTTTAAAAAGAAATTGGGAAGGCTTGTCATTATTAAATAGTATATGCGGTAAATTTTGAAGATTAGTACTGATATTCATCATCTTCTTCGCACAAGCCCAGGTGGCGTCAATTAGAAATATATTAATTTTTTTTTCCTCTGAGGGATCTGGTAAAATGTTGTTTTGAGATATTTCCTGGGCTTTGACACCGGGATATAAGATCGCAGAGAACTGATCGGGAGTGTTAATAATTTCATTAATGCGCTTGTTTTGGGTAAAATCGACATCTACAATAATTTCTGAATTTTGTAAAGCAAGATGTGTTAATCTTCCTGTCCCGGTTCTCTGTCGTCTGTCTTCCTTAGGATGCATGAGGATGACAAAGTGGATATTGGTTTGAAATGGTTTGAGGTATCGGCAGAAACAATTACTCAACGGCCGGAAACATCGATAACAATTTTGTCGGTAAATCTTTTGATTCAAATTGGATATCCCTGGTCTGCAAAAACACTTTCGTGCTGTAAATTTTAAGATTCGGCTGAAAATGCTATTTATTTTGATGTCTCTTAGTTTAAAAACTCGACGAACCATCAAGACAACGCTTGATGGTTCCCTGAGCACTGAATTTGCGATGCTTTGAGCAAAGAACGAACAGTTAATTATTAAAGAATAATCTTCTTAGCAGTTTTTGGCTAGTGTCTGAAAAAATATTACCCGATCATTGTGGCATGCTTTCTTATGGTTCTTTTTTTAGGGATTTTCCTTAAAAATTGATTTAACTATCAAATGAAAAAAAATCCGAAGCAGACCGGATTAACTGGTTGACAAAAGGTGATATTCATTGTTTGGTTAAGGTACTCTCAGGCATTGAACAGCACTATACAGGCAAAATGAACAACAAAACGATCAGTATTTTACAGGAAGGTGAAACACTTTGCGATTTAGCGGCAGAATTAGTTCACAAAGGTGATTATCCATTGGCAATCCATCACTATGAACAAGCAGAAACAAAATTTAAATCCGTTCAGGATATAAACTGGATTGTATTTGCACAGCATGAAAGATTTATCTGTTTGCAGAACCTTGAAAATTATGAGGCAGCCGCTCATTTGTCAAAAGAGATTATCGAATATTATCAATTCCTGGAAAAACATGAAAATCTATGCCTCTTTTTAATTCAATTGGCAAACGTTTACATGGCAAACAATAAAAATGAAATTGCCATAGAGTCACTGCGTATGGCTGAAGATATTGCATTAGAGCATCAAATGACCCATATATTTGCCCATACCTACTCCAATATCGCAGCCTGTTTAATCAATTTACAACATTATACCGGAGCCCTGGAATATCTAAACAAGGCAACAGCAGAATACCAACAACAGAATCAGGAACAGGGACTAGCCTGGTGTTACGAAAATATCGGTCGATGTTATGAAGAACTTTTTTTAAATGATGAAGCAGAAAAAAATTATTTCAAAGCGCAGAGGAGGTTTATAGCTTTAAAGGCGCCCAAATCCGCACTAGGCGCCTTAAAGTCCTTGGTTTATTTATATGGAATTTCCGGTAAAAAAGAAAAAGAGAAACAAATACAGGATCTCATTCATCAAATTGAAAACTAAACGACTGCTTTATCAAACAGATGTCCATTTCTAAAAAAGTAAATTTTCTGATTATTCAATTATTGATTCAATTATGTCAGAAGAAGTATCAAAAAAAGTATCCGAACTGGCATCCTCCTCAATCTCATATTCAAATTCAATCTGTGCCGATGCTATAGATAGAATATCTAAACCCAAATTTTCGTCTGCAATCAGACTTTCTTCCCAGGTAAGACCATCAAAAGATGAAAAAATCTTTCCATTGTTACCAACAATGAAAAGTTGTTCATTGAGGAAAGCAATGTTATTAATTTCTATATCTATCAATTCCTCTGAGAACAGTTGCCAACCGACACCTATGTCATTCGAGGAATATAAATCTTTTTCTTTACTAACGGCCCACCAAACACCGTTACCGAATGTCACCGCAGAACCAGGTATATTCCCTGGAAAAATTGAGAAATTCCAGGTTACCCCCATATCAGTAGAAAACGCATATTTGTTACTATTTGAAAGTGCAACCAGGCTATTATATCCATCAAAAATAATGGAGTTTAACCCCCCAGAAGCTAATAGAGCTTTTTCTGCGTAACGCTTTTTAAGTGATGTTTTTTTTACCCTGACCAATTTTTCTTTTTCATTGATCTCATATACTGCAATGGCGCATTCCCGACTGCCACCGGAAACATAAAACCGCCCTTCGGCATATTCGATATCCAAAGGAAACATTAAATCTTCACTTTTATCGGGTGGATAATTACCATCATATTTACCATATTTTTTCTTGCGCTTTTCTGCAGCAGTCATCTCCTCAACCCGGACATATTTCCAATCCATACCATCTTTTGAATACAGGATATATTTTGAAGCTGCTGCTACAAAAAATCCGTTGCCATATGCCACAGATTTTATATATTGATTTGAGGTGAACATTTGTGTATATGGGTAATTTCGCAAGATTATCTCATTCCAGTCTTTACCACCATTTTGTGACATTAGAATAGTATTACCCACTGCCACCAGGCGACCATCACCAAAGACAATATCTGTAACACGATTATTCAATGTTTTGGCATGAATCCTCCCATCCCAGGCTATTTCCCAACTAACACCAAGGTCTTCAGACTGGTAAATATATCCTGTACGATTGTATTTAATAGCCGTTGTATACAACATATCTTTTAATTCTGTTTCCTGAGCCAATAAAAAAGATTGAAGTGGAAAAAGTAATAGAAATGTTACTAGTAAGGGCATCCAAAGGGATTTTTTCATTTTCTTAATTCATCTCACTCTAAATATATTTAAAATAATTTCTGGACTTGAATTTAAGGAATTTTGAAAATGAAGTCAAATCCGGAAGGTATTATTTTTCAAGGTTTTACACTTTTTAAGCTGAAAAACCATAAAAAGATTTAAATTCCGGGAACATATCGTTTTCATGTTGTCTAAAAGTTAAAAAATCAGAGCAAACACTATCGTTATCTATCATATGTTTCAACAAGTAAAAATAATCCAGATATTTTAATATTTCACGTTGCATATCCTCTTCAAAATCACCGGATATCATCACAAAAGTCAAATCGGAACTTTGGGAACGAATCAATTCAGCACCCATTTGTTGAACAGTTTGTTTTTGTGTTGAATTCAATTCTCCATGAAGGGCTTTCTTCAGATATTGTTTTAGAACATCATCGGCTCTTGCCAATTCTCTGAAAGTCCAGGCCACTTTTGGTGCTGTCCAACGCAGATGGAAGGCTTCATGTCCCCAGGTAGAAGGGTTGGGAGTCAATTCCGGTAAATTGGGAGAACCAGCCAAATAATGAGATGGCGTCGTTAAACCGATAGTATCACCCTTACGGTAAAATTCCCTTAGTAGTTCTTCTAAAAATATTGGCCCTTCAAACCAATGATGGCCAAAAAGTTCGGCATCATAAGTACAGGTAATCAGAGGAATACTTTGAAAGTGTTTGTTTTCCAGGCTATGTACCTGGTCACAGAGTTTACTATAAAAGTCCTGGGCTAAATGACGGGCTGATTTTTCAGCCTTGTCCGGGTTATAGGGTCCTTTTTCATTGGATAGTTTTGTGGTGATGCGTTTTAATTGAAGTCCGTAATGCCTAAAATGATATTCACGAAAATCAGGATGACCGGCATACCCAATTTTCGCATCCCAGACCTGTGTGCGTCCCAGGCGACTTCGGCCAAAAGCGCAAACCTGACTACCGGGTATAATAACCGGATTATATTCTTCTTCTGCTGGTAACACGGAACCATTTAATATCGCTTCTGCTTCAACAAAAAAATAGTGGAGGTTTTGTTGTTCCAGTACTTTTTCCACCCCCGGAAAATATGAGTTTTCTGCCAGCCAGATTCCTTTCGGCTCATCACCAAAAATGCGATGATGAGCCTGTTTTGCAATTTGAATTTGAGTGCTTAATGAATCCGGTGTGCTTTGCAGTAAACCCGCCATACCGTGAGTGGCAGTACAGGTTGATAATTCAAGATAACCAGCCTTGGATAAGCTCCGGTAAGTACCAATGATGTCTTTGTCCAGATCATGATGATAAAATTGATCCAAAGCCTCAATGTCTTTAAGATATCTTTCAGCTGCCCAAATGTAATCCTGAGCACCCAATTGCGATTTCATAATCTGCATCTGACTTCGGATATGCGCCATCGTCCGCTTAATATACCTCGACATATAGTCTTTAAATCTGGGATGGGACAAAGTATAGGCAACAGGAGGACTGATGTTAAGACTAATCTGATAGTCAATTTTTTCCGAAACCAATGTTTTAAAAACCCTAAGCAGAGGCAACCAGGAATCCAGGCAATTCTTTAACACCCATTCTCCCGGCGTATTATGAACCTCTTCACCGGACGCAGTTTTAATTGGCCAGATACCTGGTCTCAAAAAACTTTCCCGAAAAGGATCTGCCCGAAAAAGATTAGGGGAATGCATATGCAGATGTAATAAAACTTTTCCTTTATTCGCACTATCATGCCCATTTTGATGATGGACTTCATGCTGCGTGGCATGTAACCAGGAAGGAGACAGGGATCGATGCTCGTATTCAGCCGGGTTAATATTTGTTTTGCTTCTGGGGGATACCATTGATGGTGACACCGCTGTCAGCGCATGTTCATGATTTTGATATCTGGCAACGATTTCAACCGAATAGTTTTTATTGTCATCGACACCAAAATAGATATTTTGATTTGGGGTAAAAAGCTCATGAATATGAACATCTAAATCTGCGCGATGGGTTCTTTTTCCCAGGTATTCTTCATGGACTTTTAAATAAAAGCCTACATGGCCCATATCCGTATTCCACTCATTTTTTAAAACCTGTTCAACTTCTGTTTTATCCAAATCCCACCAGGCCAGCAATTTTTTGTCATGATAGGGTTTTAAATCCACTTTTGGTTCCCAACGCATTCGGTATTCAACTCCGGATATCATCAATTCCAACGACTTTTCAGTCTGTTCCAGATCACTCAATATCCATTTAATTTGACAGTGTTGGGTATTTGAATTCGGTATAAAATCCCAGCGATAACCATAGGCCTGATCTCTTTGAAATTCCTGCCAATCATCCCCTTGATCTTTAAAATAAAGAACCAGTTCCAGGTAAGATTGTTCCCATTTCACCAACGGGTTGATATCGAAAAGTTTCGTTTGGGCGTCAATGACTTCCTGCTCTGAAAAGCCAATCAATGGATCTGCATTTTCAGAATCAACTATTTTTTCTAACAAAACCGTCTTCAACAATTCACGATGGGGCGACGTCACCTGAAGTTGAATTCTGTATTGATCAACAGCCCTGGGTTTAGGGTATTTCTTTTCCCGGAGTTGAATACTCTCAATGATATCCTTATCAATGGGGGTGTAAAAGCCAAACATCCGCACAGCTTGCGTTTCCTGATCATCTTCATGCAAAACAAAGGAGCCAATCAATTTCGAAATATCGGCTTTAGGATATTTTTTTGTAAAGGCTGCCTGCCAATCCTGATAATTATTAAAATAGGGCAGGATTTCGGCCCGAACCTGCCATCCGGGAATCGGTTGAATAGCTGTCGTCGCTGATAAAAAACGGTTTTTAATATTTAAATGAAAATTAAAGCTTTCTACAGTTTCCCGCTCCTGCAAATTAGTATTAACCTCAAACAATAGCGGACCGTTTTTGATGCTAACTTTAATATTTTGGGGAAGGGAATTTATAAAAATATAAGGCGTATCTATAAACGCAGTGTTTTCAATCCTTTTATCGTCATAAGCGATTTCGAGCGAATGCTGGTTTTGATTGAATCCCAATGATTGAAAATCAATATTCCCCCAAATTAACCGAAACAGTGATTCATGCTCGGCAATTAAACTAATTTCAGGATTGGGTTCCAATTGCGATTCAATCTCAGTTTTTAAATAAGGTACCTTAACCAATTGCAATTGATAACTATTGTTTTCCCTTAGACAACAAAACATCGGCCCGGCAGAGTTAGGATGAATCAGTTCTGAAGGAATCAAGGCTGATTTAGGGATGATTTCAACCTGGTAATAGTATTGGGATAAATCCAAACCCGGTAATCTTTCCCAATCAAAAAACAGTTCAATATAAGGGTTATTGGTAATATCTATTTTGATACCATTTTGTTCCAGGATTGTTCTTTCCATTTTTATTTTATGCTTAGGTTAAATAGATATGAGCTTAAAAATAATTGAAAACGCTTTATAAACCAATTTTTATGAACACTTTTAAATATTGATGAAAGTTATACTAACCTATTTACAGGGATGTTGAAAGCTGAAATAAAATTTGAAGGAAGGTTTAAGAAAAAACAAATTGAATGTGATTTTTTACTGCGGAATCGTAGGTCGCATATCAAGCGATAGCGGATCCGGCATATTAAAATCCCTTTCCGTGTATTCCGTGTGGTCCGTGGATGTCTGGCTTTTTATCTGCTTTGAGTATAAACTTCTTAACCACGGACCACACTGACCACACGGAAAAATAAATATAGTTTCCCTTCAGCGTGGCTCCGTCGTCTTTCTTGCTCAGAATATCGCAATTCAGTTTGAGTCACCTTACATCAATAGTTATAATCAAATAAAAAGTTTTCATATAAGGTTTGCTGTTGATTTGTTATTCAGTTATATTTGAACTCCAATTCCTTTTATTAACTAGTGGTTGAACGAAAATTCAATTATTGGATATAAGCCCGGTAATTAGGATACACGTAACAACTTGGTATTTAATTATTAAAGTGTTTTCTACAAATTGTACATGTCCCCAAATTACCTACTTTTCGTTCAGACACTGACTAGTAAAAATTTTTTAATCATATCCCTTGAAATATGAGGCTGAAACCGGAAATAACTGCTTATTTTAAACAAAAAATAGAGTGTCTCCCAACCAGAGCTGAAGGTTATCTTTTTGGTTCACGCACCTCTGACAATAAAAAGGGTGGGGACATTGACATTCTGGTTTTATCGGAACAACCCATCGAAAGAAAAACCCTTCGACAAATTAAGATTGATTTTTACAAAAAGTTCGGCCTACAAAAACTAGACTTGCTAAACTTTACTTTTGATGAACAGCACCCATTTAAAGCTTTAATCATCGAGGAAGCTATCCGACTATGAATAAAAATCATAATAAAATGCTCAGCCTGTTACAGGATAACCTTTCTTTATTAAAAACTTCACAAGCAACGCTATCTCAATCCTATGAGAAATGTAAAAAGATTGGGATCAAAAAGGTTTATACATTTGAGCAATTAGAATCATTTGATTCCCTGACTTCAAAATTTGCCAGAACTTCTGATATTTATACTCAGAAAATTCTCATCTCTCTATTCAAAATATTACGGGAAGAAGCAGATACCTTTTTGGATCGGGTCAATTTATCCGAAAAGCTGAAATTAATTACATCTGCAGATGACTTATTGGCTATTCGGGATATTAGAAATCAAATTGCCCATGAATATAAGCAGGAAAAGATTGAAGAGCTGTTCGAAGACGTCCTGGAAATGGTAGATCAATTGTTTAAAAGCTTTGATATGACCAGAAAGTTTATTGCTGAAAAATCCATATTTCAATGCTAAGGAAAATTCGTTGCTATTTTACGTCAAATCAGGGGACATAACAAATTAATACTTTTGTTTTGGTCCTGTTCCATCAATTGTACCTGTCTCCCTATTTAACTACACCTCCCTTTCGTGTATTTGTGTGGTTGTTTTTCTTTAATTATCTACTTTGAGTAAAAACATCTCAACCACGGACCACACTGACCACACGGAAATTCAATTAAACACTGTTAGCAATTGGATCTCATCCTTTTTAAACACCTAAAAACTATTCAATCATGTCATTTCGAGGAGAAATCTTTAATTAGGCGATAAGATCTCTCACATATGATTGAGATGACAAAAAGTTCAATACGAATTATAAAGGTCTATAAAGCATTTTTCCGTGTATTCCGTGTGGTCTGTGGTCGTTTTTTATTTGCTTGGAGTAGATACTACTTATCCACGGACCACACTGACCACATGGAAAAAACTAGAAAGTTGAATCAATTCAGCGTGGTTCCTGGTTCTTTGTATTTTATTCTTTTAAAGCTGGTAATGCGTAGATCGAGTCAGGATCCGGCTGATTATTTTTCCAGCAAGGTCTGTTTGTAAAACCGGAAGGTTTTCAGGTAGGGAAAACTGCCCAGGAAAATCAGTAGCGCATAGAGGACTTTCCAGATCGATATTTTTAGATCCAGCTCAAGATAATTGTTTTCCAAATAATTATTTCTGATTTGAATCCGTTTTGAATTAAACCGATGCGATATTCCATGAATAATTCCTTGCCAGTAACAGTCATTAAGACCAATATCGGCGGATAGTTTTCGAAAATCGATAGACTTAAGCAAACGTTTTAAGAGATTAAGGGCTTTGTGAAGAATTTTTTTAAAAAGGGGATGATAAATAATTTCTTTAATGAAATCGATGGATATTTTTCTGAATTTATTTTTTTTTGCAGCTTTTTTCTGTGGTTTTTTCTTTTTTTTGAGAATAGATAATTTTTCTTTTTTTGGTCGTGATTTTAGTTTTAAACCAAAAATTTGATATTTCAGGATTATTTTTTTCCCCTGCAAAACAGCACTCACTTTTATAAAAAACCAACTTACAGTAAAAACCGTCGGGGAGTGAATAGCGGAAATTTGGACCGGAAAACTTAATATAACAATAATAAGAGCTACTATACTTAAGAAAATAGTCATGACTATTTTTCAGTTTTTGGTTCTTTACTCTGGAGCTTTTGAAGAATTCCGATAAATTTTTCAACCACGTCCGGCACTTTAGTCATCACATTTTCGATAGTACCTGAATTTAAGCTATGGATCGTTACATCTCCATCTTTAACGATCACAAAAGCCACTGGTGTTAATAAAACACCGCCACCACCTCCCAGGGAATCTGACTTTTTTTCCGATCCGGCGCCACCGTATCCAAAACCCACCTTAACTGAATTAATGGGAATCAGGGTTACATTGCCTGCCACATATGGTTCTCCCATAACTGTTTCAGCCTTAATGAAATTCTTTAATTTCGGCAAGAAGTCATTCATGATGTTACTATTTTCAGATTCCATAGATACCTCCGTCCTTATTTAATCAATATAAAATAATGTAACTTTAAATATTGAAATCAGGGGACACGTTGTACATGTCCCCTGATCTCCACTTTTTTATCTGCTTTGAGCAGATACTTCTTAACCACGGAACACACTGACCACACGGAAAAATCAATTTAGTTTCCCATCAGCGTGGCTCCGTCGTCCCTCCTTGAGCCACCCTACAACTACATACCATACAATGACATGCGCTTACTGTAGAAATCAATTTAGAGGCGGTACTGTTTTAACTAATTGACCAATGAATGCGTAATATTGTTTCTTCACACCTATCTTCCGTGTATTCCGTGTAGTCTGTGGTTGTTTGGTTTTTTATCTGCTTTGAGCAGATACTTTTTAACCACGGAACACACTGACCACGCGGAAAAATCAATTTAGTTGAGATCCCTTCAGCGTGGATTCATCGCTTCGCTCTTTAATCCACGCATAGCAGCATTACCCTGCTTACAATAATGACGCGACCCAGGGAATTCCTATAAAAGTCCCGATTGCGCTGCCTAAATTGCAAAACACTACCACCAGTAAAATTTTGGTGACTTTGTTTTTTCTAAACCCTTTGATCGATGTGATGTCATGGGCCAAATTTTCAAAATCTTCCACCTTTGGTTTTCTGACCCAGGCTTCCGTCAAGCCGGCTACCCAACCGGCAGCAATGGTTGGATTCAGGGACGTTATCGGTGCCGCCACAAAAGCTGAGATTATGGTGATAATATGGGCGCCAACTAAGATGGCACCAACTGCTGCAAGGACGCCATTAATGAGCACCCAATATTTAACCATTTCCAGGCCCACTTTCATATCAACACCCAAAAACCCATAAATAATAACAGCCAGCATGGCAAGTGGAATTAACCATTTCAAGATTTTGCCAGTTTTTTTCGGTTTCGGCAATATTTCTAACTCAGATAAATCAACCGGAGAGTCAATATTTTTTTTGATACCGGGTGTATGGGCAGCGCCAACTACCGCGACAATAGTTTCACCTTTGGCTTCAGCGATTTTAGTGGACAGATATAAATCCCGTTCATCAACCAATACTGTTTTGACACTCGGCAAAGCTTTGGAAAGGGTTTCAATGGCTTCAGTCAGCATATCTTTTTCTTTCAGTTTTTCGATATCCTCTTCTGAAATATCCGGTGATTCAAATATTCCAAAAAACAGTTGCCCGAAGAGTTTCATCTTTTCCCACAGAGATAACTTCCCCCAGGTTCTTTTTAAAGTAATCGTGACATCCCTATCTGCCAATACAGTGCTGGCTCCAACTTCTTTTGCAATTTCCAGAGCCTTAACCATTTCAGTACCGGGTTTTACGCCGAGTTTATCACCCATTTTTTTCTGGAAAGCAGACATCATCAAATTCGCTAATAAAACCGGGGTTTTTCCCTGTTTAATTACTTTAATAATGTCCATATTTTTCCAACGGTTGGCATTGTGAATAGAATCATACCGGCTTTGACAAAGTTCTACGCAGACAGTATCCGGTTTTTCTTCCCGAATGATCTGAGTGACTTCATCGATACTATCCTGTGAAATATGGGCAGTTCCCACCAAAATTATTTTTTTATTATTTAGAATAAATTCTTCTCTCATTTGTCTGGAATCTTCCTTGAATATGCTAATTAGAGATTGCTTAAGTATTGATTAATAAATTCTGCTGTTTTTTGATAAGCACCGGTCGTCCCCAGTTGCTTTTTTAGTTCTATTAAATCTTTTTTGATGATTTGATATTTATCTTTTGAATCTAAATATTCCAAAATTACATCTGATATCCCACCCGCAGTTGCAAAATTGTTAACCAACTCCGGGACAATCTTTTTACCGGAAATGATATTGGGTAATCCAATGGTTTCAATTTTAAGGATATGTTTACCTAGAAAATAGGTTCCAGCAGATATTTTATAGTAAATTACCATTGGAGTTTCCAAAACGGCTGTTTCCAAGGTGGCAATTCCAGAAGCAACAACAGCAAAATCGGAATGTCCGACAATATTATAGGTATCTCCCTGAATCAATGTTATATCAAAACCTGCTAATTGCCTTTCAATATCCGATTGATTAACAGTTGAAGCCAGAGGGATGACAAACTGGACATTCTCTTTTTGATGGTTGATTATTTCAGCTGTTTCAATCAGCAATGAAAGATGTTTACTTATCTCATTTTCCCGGCTACCAGGCAGCAAACAAATGGTGGTTTTATCCTCATCCAATTGGTATTTTTTGAAAACCTCCGTTTTATTTTGTGTCACTTGGGCAACATCCAACAAAGGATTTCCAAAAAAACGGGTGTTCATGCCTTCTTTTTTAAAATAATCAACTTCGAAAGGAAAAAGAACAATCAATTCATCAATATACTGTTTGATCTGTTTAATTCGATTTTTTTTCCAGGCCCAAACCTGAGGGGCCACATAAAAGATGACTTTAATGCCGCGCTTTTTTGCTTCAGCCGCTAATCTTAGATTAAAACCAGGATAATCAATTAAAAGGACAGCTCCGGGTTTTTCTTCATCCAACTTTGCCACAATATCATTGAAAACCTGTTTAAAATAACCATATCTTTTTAATACCTCCCAAAATCCTATTACTGCCAGATCTTTAACATTATAATAAAGTTTAACCCCGTTCGCAGCTAACTTAGCGCCACCTGTACCAATAAGTTGAATACTGGGATTTAACTTTATTAGATCCTGGATAATATAACCACCATGGAGATCACCGGAGGCTTCACCGGCAATAACCATCAGTTTATCGGGAATTGTTTCCATTGTTGGCCAATGACATTACAAGCAAGCAAAATTCTGGACAAGCATCTCTCTTTAGCGGCAGACACCACGTTCCGATGCTTCCACAAAGTCAGTGAATAACTTAATATGCCGTTTATGAGTGAAAGATTGTTTTATTTTTTCAATGGCGTCTTTTCGGGTCAATCCACTTCGGAAAAAAATAGAATAAGCTAAATTGACATCATCAATATCCGATTGGCTAAAGCCGTTTCGCTTCAATCCCACAAAATTAACACCGGATAATCTAGCTCTGTTACCAGCAACCAAAGAAAAAGGAGCAATATCCTGTGGGACCATACTTTGTCCGCCAATCATGGCATATTGACCAAGTTTACAAAATTGATGGACTCCGGATAATCCACCAATAATAACATGGTCCTCGACTGTAACATGGCCACCGAGTGTCGCGCCATTAGACATGGTAATATGATCTCCCAATACGCAATCATGGGCGATATGACAACAAGCCATTATCCAGCCGTTGTCCCCTATTCTGGTTTCCCCTTTATTGGCTTCGGTACCGCGGTTTATGGTCACATGTTCCCGAATGGTATTATTATTACCAATAACCAGAAATGATGCTTCACCGTGAAATTTTTTATCCTGGGGTTCTAATCCAATCGAAGCAAACGGGAAAATTCGGCATCCGGAGCCTATCGTGGTCGGACCTTCAATGACGACATGATGTTGTATTTCGGAATCTGCCCCAATTTCCACATCAGGGCCAACAATTGTATATGCCCCAATCTTGACGTTTGAAGCTAATTTAGCTTTGGGATCTATTATAGCAGTTGGATGAATCATAATCTTCCTAAGCCGAAGCAGATGCAAGTTTAAATTCAGCACTGCAGGCTAATTTATCGTCAACATATGCTTCACCTTTGAGAAACCAAACATTCATCTTCTTCTTAATAAATGTTGCTTTCAATACTAATTGATCACCAGGAACCACTGGTTTCTTAAACTTTACTTTGTCCAGGCCGGCAAAAAAGATGATATCCTTTGAAGCATCTTTATGCAGTGAATAACCTGCAATTCCCCCGGTTTGGGCCAGAGCTTCACAAATCAATACACCCGGCATAATCGGACTTTCGGGGAAATGGCCATTAAAAAATGGTTCATTAACAGTAACATTTTTAATGGCTGTACAACTAACGCCTTCTTCCAGTTCAATAACGCGATCAATAAGTAAAAAAGGGTAGCGGTGCTTCAGCCGTTTTTTAATTTCCAAAATGTCCATTATCATGTTTATTTCCCATTACTAAGTTTATTAAATTCAGCAATTACCTGATCGGTAATATCAATGATGTTTAAATTGTGATATAATAATCCTTTTACGATCGTGTCATCGAGCACCATATCAAACTTTTGAGCTTTAGCAACTTTGTTAACAACCGGTTTCATGCGGGTAAAGATGGTTTCCAAATATCGTTTTTCATTCCCCCGAAAATCACGATCAGTTTTGGATTTTTCTCTTTGCAAAGCAACATATAGTTTTTGCATCTCTGCATATTTTTCCTGTTTGGCTTTTTCTGTCAGCATCACTGAGTTTTGAAGTTCGGCCTGTTTTTGTTTGAGCTCCTGTACTTTGGTTTGTAGGTAAGCATCTGCCTGTTTTTTCTGAGCAACCAGTAATTTTTGTAATTTCACACCTTCATTAGATTCATTGATGGCTCTGTTGGTATTCATGGTTGCAATTTGAAGTTTATCCTGACTGAAACCAACAACAGGTGAGAGTAATAAAGCACATAAAAATACAGTTAATATTCTTTTCATAAAAACCTTGCTTTTTAAAGTGGTTATACCAGTAATAAAATGTTCAACGATCCGGCAAGAAGTGGTATTAGTTTTATTAAAATTAACGTTAAATCTAACTTGGTTTGTCTAGGATCGTCAATGAGTTAATCGAAAACACCGGCGGAAAAATCAAGACAGGAAGAAAATTACATAGATATCATAAAATGCGTGTGCCATACAGGTTATCGCAAATCCTCTAACTGTATACAGTAATGTAAACCAGAAACCGGCAAAAAACCGAAACATGAACGAACTGATTGTAAAATAATCCGCCATATTACCCATATAATGCACTAAAGAGAATAGAAAAGAAGCCAGTACAACAGAAATCAGAATGGAAATAAATTTATTGGAGAATAATTGACTAAATAAGTAAATCAGGAAGGTGGTCAGTAGTACCCGAAATAATAATTCTTCAAACAAGCCAGCCCCTATTGCTAATCCTAAATTTGCTAAAAAGGAGTTGGAAAATTCACCAGAAAACATGAATAAATTAACCATAAATAAACGAATGATATAACCGGTAGCAATTCCCCAAAAAATCGCTTCACCCACCATTCCAAATATCACACTCTTTTTTATAGTTACTCCGGATCGATAAAAAACGGGAATTGTCACTAAAGCAAGCGTCACCAGCATAAAACTAATATAGTAATGGGAAACGCCGATAAAGGATAAAATACTTCTCAGCCAGGCCTCTGGGGCATTTCTAACGATCCCGCCATTGGGTAACTCACCCCAGATAATTAAAGTTTCATAAAGCACCAACATAATCAAGGCGACCACAGAACCGTAAAAACGATGAGAAGAAGCCTGAAAATAGGTCTTAATCGTCATATTGCTATTTTTGATTTAAGTTTTTGGCATTTCGAATGATATAAATACCCAAACCTAAAAACAGTAAACAGGTAATAATGACAGCCGGGATCAACATCTGGATTTGTGGTGTAGGAAATCCTGATATCTTTATTCGCAGCATTTTTCGTTCCTCTTTAAATTGAATAGTTTTAGAAATATAGGATTCTTTATCAAAGGTTTTTTTCCGTTCAATGATTTGATCGCTGCCTTGTGGGAAAAGATCTGCTGAAATTCCGGTCGCTGGTGTAATTACTTCAACTTCAGCCATCCCAGGTAAAATATCATGATCGACCATTTGATAGCTACTATCAGATGGCAGGTGGTAGCTAAATAAAATCTGTTGGGGTCCTGGTTTGATATGCAAACGAAAAACAATAAAATCAGTTCCGATTTCATAGTCAGAACCTTCCGGTTGTTTCAGTACAACTACATTTTTGGCTTCCCGGGGTAAGTGAATTTTATAAGGGGACTGTTTTAAATTTAGAATAGCGTTGGAACGATTTAATAAATGATATACATTCGTTACCCGAAGATAATCATTTCCCAGATCAAAAACCAGTAACTCTTTGTCAAAAACTAATTCCTTTTGGTCTGTGGAGATATCCGGTAACCTGAGATCAATTGTAATTGTGTTCCCTTGCTTTGCCGCCCTAAAAGGTGATGAAACAGTTTCACGTCCATCCTTCTCTGCTGAAATTCTATAGAAGAAGCCAGCTACAGCCTGCCGGTTCTTAAAAACATAGGCACCTTCTTGATCGGACTTTGTTTCTGAAGTAGTAGCAATTTTAGGAGGTGAGGCCATTTCTATCAGAAGCAGGTTTACTTTTGCATCGGTGACAATATGTCCCTTTCCATCCCGAATGATACCACTAATATCAAATAGCTTGTCGTTTTCTGCTAATGCAATAAAATTAAAAAAAAAGGATAGAAGCAGAATTATCAGAAAATGTTTCATAGGGCTTTCGGCTTAGTATGTTTATTGCATTTATTAAAAAATAAACAGAATTAATTTTAAAATCAATAATTAGGCATGAACCAGAGATTTATTAATCTTCTGATTACTACCAGAGGTTAACTGATATGAAACAACAAACTTTGCATATCTTCAATAGTAAAAGTAAAAGTATTGAAAAAGTAAATATAATTTACACTGATAAATTTTTAAAATGTGGTGACGATAATTGTTCTGTCTGCTCAACAGGGTTAGGTCACGGGCCATATTGGAATGCAACTTTTTCTTTTAAGGGTCAGATAAAAAATATACTATTGGGTAAAAAATTTAGCCCGCAAAAAGTTGAAGCTGAAATCAGAAAATTAATGGACCTTACCGATCCTGATCAACGTTTTAATCCCAATAAACAGAAGGTCTTAAAACCAAAAAGATCGGAACCGGGATTGTCTTTAAATAATAACATAAAAAACAACCTCATCGATCGCATTGATATCAGTAAGATTCCCAATAAAGTCAACCGAACACGATCCTTTCAAGCACACCCGCCAGGTAGAAATGACTTCGAAAAGGATTTATCATTACTGAGTAAAATTAAACATCCAACCGCACTAAAGACCATCTATAAAAAACTGATCAAAAAGTATCATCCGGATCAATTCCCTGGACATAGACACATGAACGATTGGATGGCTGAGATAAATGGGCTCTACCAACAGAATCTTTCTTTTCAGAGATCAATGGCCTAAAGGAGATCACAGGGCATTTAACAGTAATCTCCAAGGTTTTATTTATTTTCTGTTTTATGCTGGTAAGCCGCTTCCACGAACCGATAAAAAATGGGGTGTGGATTCCCCGGTTTCGATTTAAATTCAGGATGATACTGAACGGCGATAAACCAGGGATGATCTGGCAGTTCAATGGTCTCCACTAAATCTAACTCGGTATTCTTACCTGAAATTACCATTCCCTTTTCAATCAATTGCGGAATATATTTATTGTTTACTTCATATCGATGTCGATGTCGTTCTGATATTTTTTCACTACCATATATCTCAGCTATTTTTGAACCCGGTACCAGTACTGCCGGATAAGCACCTAAGCGCATGGTGCCACCCATGTTTTTAATTTGCTTTTGCTCTTCCATCATATCAATAATATTATCTTTGGTATTGGGGTCGATCTCAACCGTATTAGCGTCTTTTATTCCCAGAACGTTTCTGGCATATTCAATCACAGCTACCTGTAAGCCCAGGCAAATCCCGAAATAAGGAATCTTATTTTCCCTTGCATAACGAATGGTTTCAATTTTACCTGCCACCCCACGTTCACCAAAACCACCAGGGATTAAAATACCATCACATTTTTTCCATTCCTGTAATTCTTCTTCATCACTCAGATTCTCAGAATCAACATAGTTAATGTTTACTTTAAGATTCAGTTCTATACCAGAATGTAGTAGGGCCTCATGCAAACTTTTATATGAGTCTCTTAATTCGACATATTTCCCCACAATTCCAATGGTTACTTCATCTTTAGGATTGTTAAAGGAGTGAACGATATCAGCCCATTTTTGAAGATTTGGGCGTTTTGTCCATAGTTGTAACAGTTCAACGATTTTTTCATCCAATCCTTCTTCATGAAATCTAAGTGTGACTTCATAAACATTTTCTACGTCTTTGGCCTGGATAACGGCGTCATAAGTAACATTGGTAAACAAGGCGATCTTCTTTTTAATATCCTGATCCAGATCTTTTTCAGTACGACATAATAAAATATCAGGCTGAATACCGATTTCCCTTAATTTAGTGACACTATGCTGTGTGGGCTTGGTTTTTAATTCAGATGCGGATGCTATCCATGGAACTAAGGTCAGATGAATATAAATCGATTGACTGCGGTTAAGTTCGTGGCCGACCTGTCTAATGGCTTCTAAAAAAGGGAGGGATTCGATATCTCCAACTGTTCCCCCGATTTCAACCAACGCAACATCACACCCTTCTGAGGCTTTATAAAGATTTTCTTTGATCTGGTTAGTGATATGAGGGATCACCTGAACAGTTTTTCCCAGGTACTCTCCTCTTCGTTCTTTTTCAATGACAGTGTTATAAATCTGACCGGTCGTAAAATTGTTGTTTCGGGAAGTGGAAATGCCGGTGTATCTTTCGTAATGCCCCAGATCCAGATCTGCCTCATATCCATCTTCAGTCACAAAAACTTCTCCATGCTGAAAAGGGCTCATGGTTCCCGGATCAACATTTATATATGGGTCCAGTTTAATGATGGTTAATGAAAGGTCTCTGGACTTTAAGATGGCTCCTATTGAAGCAGCTGCAATACCTTTTCCTAATGAAGAAACAACACCACCTGTGATAAAAATAAATTTTGTTTTCATTTGACTGCCAACCAAAAGATTATTTGAAAGATGAAGAAATTAAGAAATCAATTTCATAATGATTCATACCAAAACCAGGGTATTGATTTATATTCGGTATGAACTGGATTTTATCTGAATATATTTTTTAGATTATGATCTAAAACAGTTGGTCTCACTACTATTTATTGTAAAGACAGGAGGCACGGTTATTTTTCTAACAGTATCTTTTTTAAATATTGCCCGGTATAGCTCTCTTTGATATTAGCGACCACTTCAGGATTCCCTTGTGTAATCAATCGTCCGCCATACTCGCCGCCTTCAGGCCCCAAATCGATAATCCAATCAGAACATTTTATAATATCCTGATTATGCTCTATTATCACAATTGTATTCCCCAAGTCTACAAGTTGCTTAAGAACCCGCATTAATTGAGCAATATCATGAAAATGTAGACCAGTAGTGGGTTCATCAAGGATGTAAAAAGTTCTCCCGGTGCTTCGTTTACTTAATTCTGAAGCCAGTTTAACCCTTTGAGCTTCTCCACCCGATAAAGTCGGTGAAGGTTGTCCCAGTTTAATATAACCTAAACCAACCTCCATAAGTGTCTTTAAACCTGGATAAATTTTCTTGTGATTTACAAAAAATTCACAGGCTTCTTCCACTGCCATATTTAAAACATCTGCGATATTTTTCCCTTTGAAGCGAACCTGCAGTGTTTCTCTATTATATCGACTTCCTTTACAGGTTTCACATGGTACCAATACATCCGGTAAGAAATGCATTTCAATAACTTTTAAACCTTGCCCCTGACAGCTTTCACACCTGCCTCCTTTGACATTAAAGGAAAACCTACCGGAATTATATCCCCTGATTTTAGCTTCCGGCAATTGAGAAAAAACACTTCGTATACCATCAAAAACACCTGTGTATGTAACCGGATTGGACCTGGAGGTTCTGCCAATTGGGGATTGATTAATATCGATAATCTTATCAATTTGTTCGATACCTTTTATTTCCTCATATTTACCGGGAATCACGTTGGATTCCAATAACTCCTTTTTAATTCCTTTAAGTAAACATTCATTTACCAAACTGGACTTTCCTGAGCCCGATACGCCTGTTACACAAATCATTAATCCCAGGGGAAATTCAACATCAATTTTTCTCAGATTATTGGCCTCTGCACCTTTAATCCGAATCGATTTTCCTTTTTTAGGTTTCTGACGGACAGAAGGTATTTCTATTTCCAGTTCTTTTCTTAAATATTTACCCGTTAATGAAGTCTTATGGTTCTGAATGTCTTCAGGAAAACCCTGCGCAACAATTTCACCTCCATGTTCACCGGCACCCGGTCCGATATCAAAAATATAATCAGCGGCCCGGATGACTTCCTCATCATGCTCAACTACAATAACGGTATTTCCAATGTTTTTCAGATGTAGCAAGGTATCCAGCAATTTGGCATTATCTCGCTGATGTAACCCGATTGTAGGCTCATCCAGAACATAGGTTACCCCGACCAATTTTGCACCAATTTGACTGGCCAACCTTATTCGTTGGGATTCTCCTCCAGAAAGGGTGTTGGTAGCACGATTTAAGGTGAGATATCCTAGGCCAACATTTTTTAAAAAACCTAATCGTTCAATCACTGCTTTCTTAATCGGTTTAGCGATTTTGGCCCGGGTTTGATCTAATTCCAGAGTGATAAAAAACATATAAGCATCATTGATGGTCATACAGGTTAAATCATCAATGTTTTTACCTTTTACCTTCACAGAAAGTATTTCAGGACGGAGCCTCTTACCCTGACAAACATTACAGGGCAAAGTCGTCATAAATTCGTGAATTTTGGTTTTCTGAGATTCTGAATCTGTGGCGGTAAATCGTCGCTTTAAATTTGGAATAACCCCTTCAAAAGCTTCCCCGGCAATTTTGCCAGCTTTTTCACCATATAAAATGGCAGCTTGAATCGTTGTTGGGAGATCACACCAGGCTGTTGCGGTGGAAATATTAAAAATTCTCGCTACGATTCGAACGGACTTGGGATAGAACCCCCGGAGACCAGACCCACACCTCTTCCAGGCTTTAATAGCACCTTCTTCCAATGATAACCTGGGGTCCGGTATTACCAGGTCCGGGGAGATCTCCATCAAAGTCCCTAAGCCAGAACACTCCGGGCACGAACCAAATGGGCTATTAAATGAAAATATCCTGGGAGATAACTCTTCTAAAAAAGAACCGTGTTTAGGACATGCAAATTTTTCACTGTAGGATATTTCTTTTTTAACTTTAGCATTTGTATTTTCAAGTAGTACGATTACTGTCCCATCTCCTAGTTTTAATGCTGTTTCAATCGAATCCGTTAATCGTGAACCAACCCCTTCCTTAAGAACGATTCGATCAATAACTGCTTCAATAGTATGAGACAGCGTTTTTTTCAGCACCGGCACTTCTTCCTGAAGCAAAACCTCACCATCAACTCTAATTCTGGTATATCCTTCTCTTTTTATATATTCAAAAACATCTTTATGAGTTCCCTTTTTAGCCCGTACCAATGGAGTTAAAATATGCAACCTAGAACCTTCCGGATAGGTGAATAAGTCATTTACGATATCTTCGGCAGATTGAGAGGAAATTTTTTCATTACAAACCGGGCAGTAGGGAGTTCCTGCACGCGCAAACAGAATCCTGAAATAATCATATATTTCTGTGGTGGTTGCTACTATTGAGCGTGGTGTCGCCTTTCCGGAGCGTTGTTCAATTGATATGGTGGGGGTTAACCCTTCAATGGATTCGACAGCCGGTTTTTGCATCTGATCCAGGAACTGTCTGGCATAGGCTGACAATGATTCCACGTACCGTCTTTGGCCTTCCGCATAGATGGTATCAAAAGCCAGGGAGGATTTTCCACTTCCGGACAGTCCGGTAAATACCACAAAACTATTGCGGGGGATAGCGACATCAATTCCTTTCAGATTATGCTCGCTGGCTTTTTTTATCTGAATGTGGTGATTGAAGTTTAGCTTTTCTGAGCGTGTGTGATCACCCACTTTTGTATCCAACTGCCTGTATTATTTAAAGGAATTGTCAGAATCGATTTATTAGTAAAATCGATATATGATATGTTTTTAATAATATGTAGAAATATGAATATCTTTTTATGGGTAAGTTATCAATCCTAATTATTGATTATAAGTTGAAAAGAATTTTAGGGATTAGAGAGGGGGGTCATAATTGAAAATACTTTAAAATGGCATTGAAAAAGGAGATACAGCAGCAAATATAAAGGTGAAAGAGGTGATAAACAGGATATAAATTAGAACAAGTTTCGTAAACATGTGAACCTTTTTTCCGGGTGTATAATCGATTTGGGTATTGGATACTACTTAATAGTTATAATAAATCTATCGTTGCAATAATTTTACCTAATAGGAACTTATAATAAGAATTATTCTTTTTAAAATATATCACAGGGCTATTACAGGTGATTGGAAATAAGGAGCAAATGATTTCCATCACTGTCAGCGATGATTCACTATTTATTATTGCTTAACTAAGAAAAATGGCTTAAAAGTTAATAATCGTCAATCAAAAAGGATTTATTTGACTGTTTTTTTCATTATGGTCTAAATATCCGTCGTTAATGTAAAGACTATTTTTATCAAAATACTTGATCGACAGACCTTAAAAAGACTACTTAATATAAGTTTCTTATCATTTAAAGCTTTTAAATTATAACGAATAAATCAAAATGGGGAATACATTGAATGAGATTTTGACCGAACTTATGGCTGGATATGAGGTCAGTTTAGAGACATTTAGTCATTTACCAGATTTAGTGCTGATATGTGTTATACTGGGACTATTGTGGGTTTCAAAAAAAATATACGATTTTTTTACTCCATACGAACTGGAATACCAATTAGTTAAAGCTGACAATAAAGCTGTCACTATCAGTTTTGTCGGGTATTTAGCCGGTGTAGTCGTTATTTTAGAAGGCGTGCTCCATGGCGATTCCATTTCATTAATCAATGATATTATTAGTGTTTTGGTCTGGGGAGTTATCGGTATTCTATTATTGAATCTGGCAGGAATCATTAATGATAAATTGATCCTGCATCGATTCAATAATAAACTGGAACTGGTTGAAAACCATAATGTTGCAGTGGCTACTGTTATTGCCGGAACCTATTTCGGTAGTGGTATCATCATTCGTAGCATCATTATTGGTGATTCAACCGGTTGGGTATTGGATATCGGCTTAACTGTCTTATATTTCCTTTTAGCCCAACTGACATTTTATCTTTACAGTCTGTTATACCAAATCATTACTAAATATAATTTTCATCATGAGATACAAGAAAACAATGTCGCTGCTGGTATTGCGCTTGGCAGTAATCTTGTCGCAGTGGGTATTTTATTATCCATTCCGCTTCAAATGTCTTATTCTCTGATCTTTTATTTTACCTGGTTTATTATTGGGAGTTCTCTTTTAGCCTTTTTCAGATTTATAATGGATCATACCATAATACCAATGGAAAAGCTGGATGAAGAGATTCATAAGGATCAGAACTGGGGAATCGCTATCCTGGAAGGTTGTTTTTCAATCGCAGCTATTTTTATTATGCAAGCACTTTTTACATAATATTTTAATTTAAAATTTGCTCCAAATTAGATTGTACTGAATAATAGGAAATATTTTTGTTTAAATAAAAATCAAATACGTTTATAATCTAAATTATCGATATGTCTGATTCAAAACCAATTTCACTGGATCGTTTTCGGGAAAAAAAGAAAAAAGAAGCGGCAGAAAAAAAACATCCCGGAATTATGGTTTGGCTATATTGCCCAAAATGTCAAACGATCGAATACACTGAAGTAATAGCGCCAAGCGGTCGAACACATATGTGTGGGATGATCGTTGAAGAACGAGAGGTGGAATTAGATTTAAGAGCAGAATTTACAATCGTTTTATATAATCTAAAGATCATAGATGAACTGATCAAAGGAAATCAGGCATCTAAAATCAGAAAGCTTTTTGCCAAAACACTGGATAAAGCTTTGTTTAAGTTAAAAAAATCGGAAGAGTTATATTTAGAACGCATGGGAATTAAAAATATCGTTCCTTATGAAGGCGATATAGAGGAGTTAAAAGCTAAGCTTCCGATTAAAGAAACAAATCAATTGGGACTTTGGATATCAGATTTTAGATATAAACCTGAAGAACGTTTTAAGCAAAAATTAGATGGATAAAATATTCTAATAATACAGTTATTTACGTCAAAGGAGTAAAATGATAAGGGCTACAAACACACTAAATTCGATCGCACGTATATTCTGCGATGCAACCAAGGAAGTTTTAGGGACCAGCACTGGAAAAGAAGTTAGCTTCGCAAATACGATTCAAAAAATTCCCCTCGTACATTTAAGACCTGAAATTGGTTGTTTTGTCCTGTTTAACGGCGATTATTCAGGTATCATGATTATGAATTTTTCGGCAAAAGCAGCGATGGAAATTTATCGTAATCAAATGTTGACCATGGGTCTACCAGAAGAGGATCTGGCAACTGAATACACAGCGGATGATGTTGTCGATAATATTGGCGAAACGATTAACCAGATTATTGGAAGTGTCAGAAGAAAAATTGAAGGTATCTATGGTCTGGTCTCTTCTAACACCCAACCAAAAGCGATTGCATTAACAACTTCTATTATTTTAACTATTGATGCCCATGATATTGAAAAAGAATTGTGTCGAAGATTATCGTTTAAAATCGGAGGACACTCTTTTCATATTGAGCTTTCCATGGAGAAAACAGAGTTTGTTTCTATCGATGGAAAGGACATTCATAATCAGGGAAGCCAGGCAGGGGTGGAAAAAGATCAGTATGAAACGATTCTGAAGGCTGAACAGGCAAAAGCAAATGTGGGTAAAGCCGGCAATGATCAAAATCTGGATTTTGAGGCACTAGTAAATGCTAACAAAACAGAAGAAAGTCCTGATAAATCTGTATCTAATGACAATTTGGATTTTGAGGCACTACTCAAACAAAATAAGGAATAGCACTAATTAATGGAAAAGGTGTGTATGATAATACCATTTTTTCCATCATTATTAAGTTCAATCAGGGAATAAATACCTAATTGATACTGGTCGACCAGAATAATATATTTAATTTCAACATATTTTGATTGAACTTTAAAAAGCTTTTTCTCCTCCTCAAGTATTACCCCTTCCTGTTCTAATGCTTTGAAAAAGTCAGAAGTATTTTTGAAATAGGGATCTGTCTGATTACCGGGATTTCGAAGTATGATCTCTTCAATCTCTAAGGCATTGGCTACTGCCGTCTCATATTTTGATACACCATCATAGCGATTAAGAAATTGAACAATTTCACCTTCTAAACCAAGATTAATATTGATAAATTCATCCGGAATTCGTCCGTTGCCAACGACCCTGAAATATTTTTTAATGATAAAATCAGAAAGCTTTAATTGATTAATGCCTGGGATTAATTTGATTTCACTTAAAAAGTCAAATGGGCTATTCTTAACTTCAAAGGGGTATTCCACAGATCCGTAAAACTCGATACCCTCTCCGTAATCGGGATAAGGATCTGAATCATCATCACGCCAGTCGTTAATGGCACTAACAATACCGTAAACATCACGGTCGTTCAATTCAAAATAAGTCTCCCCTGTATCCTGGCTTTCGTTTTCTTTCTGACATAGGATCAACATATTTTTAAAAACCGTTTCGCGGTCAGATGCATCTCCTTTGAACTTCTGATTAAGTTCAAATCGGAAGTCAACAGGTTGAATCAATAAATCAGTTAAAACACCCAGATCAGCAACATCTGTTGAAAAACCAAATTTCTGATATTGTCTGTTAGCACTGACAACCTGATACAGGCCTCTTTCGTGGATAGCTCCTAACAATACCCTGAAGACAGAACGGGCAACTGATTCCGCTTTAAATTGCTGAGTGCTGTTATCCAATTGGGCCACTTCCAAAGAACGATTCTCAAATATTTGAATCAGGGCAATAGAAAGCACCATTAAAATGGACATGGTTAACAACAGCGCAAACCCATGTTTAGGTGAATGACCTAGTTTTTCCAAGTGATAAATCCCTCTGTGGTTGATCGCAAAATGATTTGAAAAGATGACTTTAAAGTTGCTCCGGAATCATATTGATATATCAGAGTTACTTCTACTCCAGCCGGAATTGGTTGTCTCTCTTTTTCTGAATCCCACTCTTCGATTTTCTCAGGCTCAATGCCCCGAAAGAACTGGATATCAAATTCTGTCACATATTGAGATAGTGAATAAGTAATACTGCGGTCACCATCAGTGATATCGTCATCTACATATAATTCTTCCCGTCGTTGAAACCGTAAATGGTCTTCATCAGTGTCATCAATAAAATAGCTGACTTCATGGACTTCAGGATCCTCGGAAAGTTTCATGGTTCGATTGAATTCCGAGGGTTTATGGACATGCATATGGACCACATCACGATTTTTATTGTCATATTCGTTGCTAAGGCTAACAATACCACTCTGTCGATCATCCAATATAACGGGTTTAAGCCGCATGTATTCTGTTAAATAAACCGCCGATTGAAAATCACGGCGAATGATTTTCTCCAGAATTCTGGCTTCCTGTCGCAATTTCAGAATGTCAGAAATTGCGGTATCCTGATTCTGTAATTGAACGAAAGATCCCAACAACAGGGTAATGATCGTGGCAAACAACGCCAAGGTAACCAGTAATTCCAATAGTGTGAATCCGGATATCTGTTCTTTTTTCATTTTATTAAAATAGAAGACTTGTATGAATTGGAATAGATCCCATTTTGCCAGGTAATATGGTAGGTGACTTTGGTGACGGGAATTACTTCCATAAAAGTTTCTTTTGACTCAATAATTTTCCAGCTTCCTCCGGCTAACTCATGTTCTTCGGGAAATTGTCCAGATTTATTTGTGAAACTATCCAGGCCCTGCCTTTCAATTTTGGATAATTCATAAAATGTCGTTCGCTGAGCAGTTTCCTTCAGCCGGGTTCTTTGTAAAAAAGATGAGGTGTCAGAATACGATTGAAGAATAACAACCAGCAAAGAGGATAAGATGGCAAAAGCAATCAGTACCTCTATCAGGGTAAATCCTTTATTTTTAGCAAACTGAAGGCATTTGGTATCAGTAGGTTTATAATTTTTCTTCGGTACCAATCTCTATATCTCCCATGATATTAACCACAGAAAGTGCGATTTTATTTTTTTTATCTTTTAACTTGATATCAAACATATCCATAAAACCACTGGAATCAATATTAAAACTAAACTCCTGACCAATGATTTTATCAAATTCAATTTCTTTAAACTCAAACTGCCTGGATTCCTCTGATTTGATTTGTTTTTTGACACTATAAAATTCTACTGACGAAATTAATTTAATGGGTTCCGGATAGTCAGGATGGTTTTTGTATTCGTGTTTCAAAGCAGGAGTGTTTATTTTAAAAGTATACTTAGATTCCTTCGTATCAAAAATCACCCGATAGGATTCTCCTTTTAAGATAGCCTGATGTCTCAGGTTCTTTAATAACTTAGCGATTTTTTTTGTCTCAGATAATAAATCGGAATCAAAATTTATATTGAAACTGGGTAAGGCGAAACTAAAGATCAGCAACAGAATAAATAGCATGATGCTGAACTCCAATAAGGTAAATCCCCTGTCCTGTATTTTTTGTCTTTCAGTAAAAATCATTGTTTAAATATGATATCTTCATCTTCTTCGGTACCACCTTCCTGACTATCCGTACCCAGACTAATCATTTCAAAAGTTTTCCCATCGCTTCTGTAAATATAGTCATTTCCCCAGGGGTCTTTGGGATGATCAGACCTTAAGTAAGGGCCATTCCAGTTTTTAGGTATTATTCCAACTTCGGGTTTAGTTCTTAAGGCTTGCAAACCTTGTTCTGTTGTTGGATATATAAAATTATGTCTTCGATAATCATCCAAAGCGTTACCCGTTAAGCGCATTTGAATTTTAGCCGTCTTGACATTCGCCTCATTCATCTGATTAATCATCATTGGACCGGCGATGGCAGCCACCCCTAATAATAAGGTAATAACAATCATAACTTCCAGAAAAGAAAAGCCCTGATCCCGACGGTTCATTTGATTAAGGCAATCTTTATTCCTCTCCACTCCAGGATTATTAGCAGACATGTTATTCGGTCTCCATAAAAAAAGTAAATATTGTTGTAAAAACACTAAAGAATCGGATCAATTAAAGCTGTCAACTCACTATAAAAAAGGAATAAAATTCAAATTTTTTTTAATTAGCATATCACTTGCATTGTTAATATTCATTCTTTAATAATTGATAATTTTATTTTGATAAGGAAGATTACTATTTATATTCTTTTTCATCCAGACATAATTCGCATTTCCTGATCCATGAAATTAAATTCAATTTGTTTTATTGTTTTCACCCTGATTACACTCCTATTCACCGGGACCAGTTTTGCCCAAGATGTTGACTATCTGGAGGATGATGGAACGTCATTATGGGAAGAGGAAGGTTTTATCGATTCCATTGGGGACTTAGACGAACAATATAATACCAATGATGGGCAATATATTGCCGAGGAAGAAATCCAGGCCCAGGAAGAAGCCTTAAAAGCCGCACAGGGATCTGGCCTTGATATTGCTTCGGCTTTGGAAAAAGACAAAAAACTGTTACCTGATAATATCATGTATGGTATGGGAACAGGTGCCGTTATTGGTGGCTGGTTTGCTTTATGGTCAGGAAATGATGGAAGGGAAAATGTCCAATACCTCAGTGTGGGTATCTTAGCTGGTGTTTTACTTGGTATTACTGTGGGAACAAAATCCTTTTATCAGGATCCCCTGGTTGTTAATTATCCGGAAAATGATTTTACAATCCCTTCAAAAACAAGGTCAGCAATATCTAGTTCAACACCAAGTTATTCATTGCTAAATTTCGAAGTCCCATTTTAATCTGTACTATTTTGTAACTGTATTGACTCCAGCTCTATTTGCAAGGTTTCCCATCGATCATTGGCTTCAGAAAGCTTTTGATTATTCAATTCCTTTTTTGATAAGAGTTCCTGCAACTGAACCTGATTTTCAGGGTTATAAATATCTGATTGAGCAAGTTTTTCATCAATAATTTGAATTTTCGTT
>Ga0233431_1002116_pt1 | contig 29536 bp, 32 predicted proteins | sample SI_118_April2016_FD_179867 | JGI IMG/M metagenome (GOLD analysis project Ga0233431, IMG submission 179867) | Seawater microbial communities from Saanich Inlet, British Columbia, Canada - SI_118_April2016_200_MG | ecosystem: Environmental > Aquatic > Marine > Inlet | place: Canada: British...
TTATTTATTTGAAAACCTATCGCTAATCGAAAATGAAGATGGTTATCGTTCCTTGCTTCCGCAATACGTCGACAAGGATCTGGTCAGCCGCTCTTAAATGCCCCTGGGGTTAATAGGACGCTTACGTTTAATGTATATCAGCGTTATCATTATTCACGATGATAATTATTTTCTATGATATTAAGGAAATAAAATAGCCGTTGTTTTTTTCCACACATCTTTCGGAGACTTAAAAGCCTAAGAAAATTTACGGAAATTTTGAGGGCGCATACTCATTGTGAAATAGGACCTTATCGATCGAAAATGGCTTTGCCTTATTCAAAAGATTCCTCCCATTTCCTTAACGCTCACCACAACGGCTCTTTACCGATGCAGCTTAAGGTGGTTTGAAGCCTCCTCCTGCAAGGCGGCTCCAAGGGGCCTACCTTCATCTCTTGTGCAGCACCGAATCTTAGTGTAACCTAAGATTCGTTCGTGGCACACCTACGTATCGTTATCGTTACTTGGAGTGCCCAGCAAAACCATTGATTTCTATTACATACATGGAAAAAGATTTGCTTTCTAAAAATATAAGGAGTCTTGCTGAATCCGTAGGTATCGACGCTGTGGGATTTGCGGAGGCATCCGAATTTACAAATTATGCATTAAATTACCATCAAAGACGAGATCCAAAACTGACTCTGCCAGACGCGAAATCTATTATTATTGCGGGTATCTATATCGGCGGGGCAACCTTACCAGCTTGGCAAAATGCTTGGTATGGTCGAACGAGCAGGCTCTATCTTTCAGGTTTTTTTAATGATGTCCTGAAACCACTTGAACCCATTGCCGAATTTTTAAGGCAAAAAGGATATCAAACGAAAATTTGTAATACCTCTTTAGATGAGGGATCTATTCTTCCTTTAAAACTTGCTGCAATACGAGCAGGCCTGGGATGGCAAGGCAAGCATTCCCTGCTTATATCAAAGAAGTTTGGTACATTTTTAGCGCTTGGAGGAATTATTACAAACGCCGATTTAGTGCATAACACCGTTGAAGAGCCCGACAGATGCCGCAATTGCGACAAATGTCAAAAAGCCTGCCCTTTAGCTGCTCTCGATCAACCATATGTTCTGAATGTTAAAAAGTGTATGTCATATCTATTACAGAATGATAAAATACCTGAAAATCTGAAGATTGTTATGGAGAATAGAATAGGTGATTGTGAGATATGCCAAGAATCCTGTCCTTGGAATAGGAAGCACCTTAAATCTCCTTTAGTGACGAAAATGACCGATCATTTTCAAAAGAAAAAAAAAGATTGGGGAAATTCTTTCTATTTGCCAAATTTGTGTAGACTGTCCGAAAATGAATATAAAGATATGTTTTGTCACCTTAACACCGGTATCCCTTATGATCTATTTCGTCGTAATGTTTTAATCGCAATGAAGAGAGCGGAGAAACTCACGGAGAGGGCAATCCAATAGAACAAACGAAGTGGCCTTTTGGTACCTCCTGAAACAATCCCCTTATTTATCTTCAAATAGAAGAATTATTAAAAAAGGATGCACATGGATTTAGAAGTAAGTTTAGAAGACGATATTGAAACTGATGAGATTATTGACCTTTATAAAAAAACCGCCTGGTCATCAGCAAAAAAACCAGAGAAATTGATCCCTGCACTCAAGAATTCAGATGCATTGGTTACAGCAAGAATTTCGGGGAAACTCGTTGGTATTGGCAATGCTATATCTGATGGCAGTTTGGTTGTTTACTACCCACATATGCTGGTACACCCAGACTATAAAGGCAAAGGAGTTGGGCGTGCGATGATGGAGCTCTTAAAACAGAAATATTCATCTTTTCACCAACAAATGTTAACAGCAGATATCGGCGCAATTGATTTTTATAAGGCATTGGGTTTTGAGCGTGCTGGAAAAACTGAGCCCATGTGGATCTATACCGGAAATGAGCATTGATGGCATGTCTCAAAACTTCAACGGACGCTGACAAACGGTGCCAGTGAATTTTATGATATCACCAGAGAGGAAAGCATGTTAGAGTTTCACACCATCATCGGTGGAATCGATCTCTTGCCCGTGATCCGACCTCTTCGAGAGCAGCTTTACAGCGATCTCGCAAAGGCCATGCCTGGATTTGCAAGCGAGTTCACTCAACAAAGGATGGACAAATACGATGCTGTATTGGCTGATGGCAATCGGACGAAAGCAATGCAAGTGCTTTTAACCCAGTCTGCTTACGGAATACCTGTAGCGTATTGCCTGTCGATAATCAAATCCGACGGTAATGCTGAGATTGATTCCCTTTTCGTTGACGAGAAGTACAGACGGTTAGGCATCGCAGCTGAGCTCACTCGAAGAGCCATTGAGTGGATGCAGTCACATGGAACCGGTCATATATCTGTCAGAGTTCTACCCGTTAACGCCACTGCAAAAGCCCTTTACAGTAAACTTGGTTTCGTAGCACGATCCCTGATTATGAGATTGGAATATAGCAATCAAATTGAGGAGACTTCGAGTTAGCCGCGACGTTCCGCTACACAGTGGACCCAAAGCTCCAGATTCAAGCGTTACCTGTATTGATTTGTGTTTCGAAGACTATGTGCAAACATCCATAGCCTCAGAAAAACTCAAGAGTACCAATTGAAAGCAGAAACGAAAGCGGCTATCATCCCGCTCAAGACAACATGGCCAAATGTCTGAAAATGGATTGGGAAGGGGTCAGGGAATAATTCTGCGGGTCTCGTGGTGTCATACTACCAGACCGATTCAACGTGAGGATAATCGATAATTTTCTGATCTTTTGTGACAAGGTTCATATTGTGGATTCTGGCTGTTGCCACAATAATCCGGTCTGCAGGGTCTTTGTGAAATTTACCCGGCAGATTACACGATTCTAACGCCACCTGGGCGCTTAAATCGAAAACCTGTATGCCGGTTTTATGAACGGCATTATCTAACCACTGCTCCGGGGTTACCTTGACATGAATGCTGCCCCTGCTGCACAACATTGCGAATTCCCATATGGAAATTGAAGCAATGGCTCTCTGATTGGCCGGGGTCTTTTTGATGAGCTTTTTTGCCTTGGCCGATAATTGCTTCTCAGCACTAATGGCCCAAATCCAAGTGTGCGTATCCAATAATAGCACTAATCAAGCTCCCAATCATCCGGATCCGTTACAGGCTCGGTCAGATCACTCATTGTTTCGATCACTCCCGGCATAGCCCCCAACAGCGGATCTTTGTCGTTTTCCTTATTAATTTTAACCAGTTTGGCGATCGGTTTGCCGCGTTTGGTGATGATGACCTCTTTATGATTTTGCTGGACCTCGTCAAGGATCTTAAAACAATTGGCCCTGAATTGTACTGCGGTGATTTCCATATATTTATTCCCTTGGTATCTTTTATCCTTTGTTGTGTACATTTTAATACGTACACATTTCCAGATCAAGCCTTTTATGCAAAGAAGAGGGTTTTGGAAACCCGGTCTGCATGGTTCAGGCTCGGAGTCGGTCCTGGCGTTGACAGGACGGGACGATGAAATGATTTGCACTTCCAACCCCCCTCTGTTATTCACAACCTCTGAATCTTAAAGGGATTTCCTGCACCGGGTGGATCCATCGCCCGGCAAGATTAAGAATCATATAAAAGGGTTTTGCCAATTATGAATAATTCCATTCAGATCATTCCCTTTGCCAATCTGGCTTTGGCCTTTATACCGGCATTTGTGGTCATGGGGATTTTTATCAAATGGTCTCTGGGCTTCGGCAGTGCCCTCCATGCCGTATCCAGGATGCTGGTGCAGCTTCTGCTGGTCGGCTACTGTCTGGCATTCATATTCGATTCCAACAGTGCATGGATCGTGATCGGCGTGCTGTCGATCATGGTTTTCACCTCGAGCTGGATTGCGCTTCGAACCTTAAAAGCCAGGCGATCGGTGCTCTATAAATACGCTCTCTGTTCGATTCTGCTTGGCGGCGGAACGACACTGCTGCTGGTCACACAGGGTGTTTTGAACCTGAAACCCTGGTACCTGCCCCGCTACTTCATTCCGCTTGCCGGTATGATATTTGCCAATGCCATGAACAGTGTAAGCCTTGCTGCAGAGCGATTCGAGGCTGAGATCGAAAGAGCGGTTCCCTATGAACAGGCCAGAAGCATCGCCTTGAAAGCCGCTCTGATTCCCATCATCAATTCCCTGTTTGCCGTGGGCCTGGTTTCACTTCCCGGTATGATGACCGGGCAGATCTTATCAGGTATTTCCCCGCTCATTGCGGTTCGATACCAGATTATGGTCATGTGCATGATCTTCGGCGCTGCCGGAATTTCCGCAGCCGCATTCCTCTTGCTCGCAAAAGAGCCGCTCATGCAAGCCGCCGGAGAAGGGGGCAGCCGGTAAGGGCATCCATGCTGTACAGCCGCTCATTTATCCTCATGGCCATGGCCAATATGTTCACCATGGCAAGCATCAGTTCCTTTTTCCTGCTTCCCCTGTTTATTACCCGGCACGGCGGCACCGAAGCGGATATCGGCATCATGATGGCGGTGTTTACATTCGCTTCGATCCTGAGCCGCCCGTGGATATCCGAGATGATCGACCGGATCGGGCGGAAGCGAAGCTACACCGTCGCCTGTATCGTCCTTTTCCTAACGCCCCTTGTCTATCCTGTTTTTAAGGGGACGCTTTCATCTTTCTATTTCCCGATGATTCTGGTCAGAATCGTTCATGGCGTCGGTCTTGCCCTGTCGTTTACTTCCGTTATCACTTATATTTCCGATATCATACCGGAAGGCCGTCTCAATGAGGGGATCGGCATGTTCGGGGTGACCGCCCTCATGTCGCTGGCGCTGGGGCCCATTTTTGCCGAACTGATGATCCGGCACTTCGGGTTTTCCATATTTTTCTTTTCAGCTAGCGGGCTGGCTTTCATGGGTTTTTTGTTTCACCTCCCGTTAAAAGAGACCTATATTCATCAGTCCGGAGCCCCGGTACAATCCTTCTTTTCGATACTTAAAGACAAAAAAAGTTATTTCGTCCTGGTGCTTGCCTTTATGTTCGGATTCGGAATGTCGGCCATATTCGGTTTTGTAGCACCGTTTGCCGAAGAAAAACGGATGACATTTATTTCACTATTCTATATTTTTTATTCTGCCGGGGCGATTCTTATGCGGCTCTTCGGCGGGCGACTGGCCGACAGGGTCGGTGAGGAGCGGATCATCCCCTATGGATTTGCCATCACCGGTTGCGGTCTGTTATCGATTATTCCTTTAAATGGGGTTCCGATTCTCATTCTATCCGGGTTTCTGGCCGGTTCCGGACACGGTCTGCTCTACCCCTGCCTAAATGCCCTGGCCATCCGGGACCAACCTGCGGATATCCGTGGAAAGATCATCGGTATCTTTACGGGCGGCCTGGATGCCGGCATTTTTATCGGATCCATGGTTCTCGGGTATGCCGGAAAATGGTTCGGATTCCAGGTGCTTTTCCTGATCGCCGGACTGCCGCTGTTTATGGGGCTTTTGATTTTTCGGTTTCAATCAAAACACCACAGGGAATCAAAAACTCGTTTGAAAGGATTTTAATGCACATCGACCTGACTGCCTTAAACAGACTCGGCGGCTATCTGAAAAACCATATGGGCATCAGCGGTTTCATTGCCATGGCAGCAGGGCTTATAGTGGGAAATATAACGGTGCTTGAGCCCCTTCGGTACCTTATCCCGGTGGCGCTTTTTCTCATGCTCTATCCTTCCATGCTGGATGTTCGACCCGAAGGGTTGGCAGCCGTACTGGCTGCGCCCCGGTTGCCGGTCATTGCCCTGGCCATGAATTTTGTCATATCACCGGTCATGATTGGCGGCCTGAGCCATCTCTTCAGCCTCCACGACACACCGGCCGTTCTTGCAGGCATTACGCTGTTTGGAACCCTGCCCTGCGGCGGAATGATCGCGGCATTCACCGTCATCCTCGGCGGCAATGTCGCTCTGACGGTTCTCGTCACCACCCTGAGTTATCTGTTGAGCCTGGTCATGGTCCCCTTTTGGACAAAGCTTCTCATCGGCCAGGTGGTTCCGGTATCCCCTTTGCTGATGCTCAAGTATCTATTTATGATTATTGTCATCCCCTGGGTGATGGCCGACCTTACCCGGCGGCCGCTGTTAAAGGCCAAAGGAGATGCCGGTTTTCAGGCGGTCCGGAAAAAACTTCTGGTGCTGCCCGGCATCGGGCTTGTGGTGCTCCTTTTTACCGTCTTTGTCCTAAACGGCCGGAATTTGTTGGCCGAACCCGCCCTGATTTTAAAGATAATGCTTCCAGCGGGAAGTTTTTTGATTGTTCTGATCCTCATAGCCTGGTCGATTTCAAGACTCCTCAACTTAAGTTATGCCGATTCCACGGCCATGATCATGAGCACAACCGCCAAAAATAACGCCGTGGCCATGGCCCTTGCATTGTCCGCATTCGGAACCGATGTGGGGATGGTGATCGCCTTTACAGGGCCCATCACACAGTTTCCGATCATGCTTACCTTTTTAAAAATCGCCCAGACCCGGATGAAGTGAGGGGTGTAAAGACTATATTATCGCGCAAAGGCGCCAAGAACGCCAAGATATAACACTTAATATTAATAACTCAACTTTCGGGTTTCGCCCGATAGTAGGGGAATGGGTGATTTGATGACGCTGTGCGGCGAAAAGAACTCCCCGGCCCCTCAACTATCTGCGAGTCGCTTTTCCGCCAGGCGCAGATCGGAAGATGCGTTTATGTTAAAAAAGGAGACCAGGTCCGGATCGACCTGTTTGAAGGTATCGTAGGAGACGGTCTTTACATTCAGCCTGTCAAAAAGATGATCCACCTTCATATCGCCTTTTTTCAGCTGGTCCTCGATTATCGGGACACACCGCTTTGAATAGACCGCGCACAGCGGCTGGTAGTAGGTGCCTGAAAAGGGGACAATCACATCCGCTTCCGGTTCAACGGCATGCTTTAAGATCTCGACCACGCCCTTTTTCATAAACGGCGTATCGCATCCGACACAGAATGCATACTCGGTCGATATGCTCGCCAGACCGGCATGGATGCCGGAAAGCGGACTCTGAGCATCCAGTATGTCTTCGACAACTTTAAGACCGAGTCTGTTAAATATGGATGCGTCTTTGCTTACGATACAGACTTCTTCAAAAAGCGAGGCAAGGGTGTCGATGACTCGTTGGATCAAGGAAACCCCTCCGATCTCAACAAACGCCTTGTTCTCCCCTCCCATGCGGGAGCTTTGGCCCCCGGCCAGAATAACGCCTGAACAGGTCGCAATCATAAAAGCATCGTCCCCATAACCGTTTCCCCTGCCGACAGATGCGCGACATCCTCCGGGATGACGACAATACATTGAGATTCCGCCATACTTTTCAACCGGCTCGCGCCTTTCAGGGGAAGAAAAAAAACGTTATGATCATCGGCTTCAAGCTTTCCAAAGACAAAACCGGTCCAACCCTTTTTTCGCTTTATCGGTTCTTTGAGACGGACGGGTTGAGACGGGAGTCCGTTTTTCATGCTTCCGGCCATTTTCATCAGGGCCGGCAACGCCAGGAATAAAAATGCCGTCAAATTGGAAGGCGGGCCTCCGGGAAGGATAAAAACCGGCCGGTTATACAAAAAGCCGAACCCGGCCCCTTTTCCGGGCCCCATGCGGACCCGGTGATAAACCTTCTCCCATCCCAGCTCAGACAGCGTCCGGACCACCAGGTCCCGATCCCCCATCCATGCGCCGCCGCTTGTGAGCACGGCATCGTTTTCCCTTGCTGCCCGGGCCAGCGCTTCGGAAAGATTCTTTTTGTGATCCGGGACAATGCGCATCCGGGTTTTCATACCCATTCTGCTGCACCAGGCATGAAGGGTGGCCATGTTGCTCGCAAACAGTTTTCCCTCGGGAAGGTCCTCTCCGGGAAAGACGACTTCATCTCCGGTGGCAAGAATCGCCACCCGGGGTCTTGGAACGGCGGATACTGCCGCGTATCCCGAGGCGACTGCAAGCCCGATGTTGCCGGGCGTCAGAACATCCCCTTTACGGAGAATGGTCTCCCCTCTGTAGACATCGGTCCCCTTTGGCAATATGTTCCGTCCGGATTCCGCATCCCTTAAGACGATGATGCGGCCCTCTTTGCGACGGGTATATTCTTCGGCCACCACCGCATCGGCCCCATCCGGTATTTTAGCGCCGGTCAGCACCCGGACGGTGGTGCCGGGCCGCACCCTGACGGCACTGGGGTTTCCCGCAGAAGCCGTATCGCACAGCCGGAGTTCCACAGGGGTTTCCGCAGATGCCGCTGAAACATCCCCGGATTGTACGCCATAACCGTCTTTTAAAGAGGAATCCGCAGACGGCGCATCCACTCGTGCATAAAGATCCCCGCCGCTGACACGATCCATGCAATCTGAAAAAGGCAACATTCCGGCGGTTAACGGCCTGATATGCGAGAGCGTTTTTTCAAGCGCCTCCGGGTACCCGATATAATCGTCTCTCATGATATACCTTCCCGAGTTATCCAGATTGATGGTATGAGTCCCATGGACTCTGAATGATTGAGCATAGGGCATGGTGCAAAGGGCATAGAGAACTTCAGGACCCCTAGCTCCATGCACTATGCACTATGCACTATGCCCTTTGCTTTTTGCTCTTTGCTCTTTGCTCTTTGCCTCTATTGCGCGACCATCACCTTCTTAAGATCGATGCCGTATTTTTTCATCCGGTTCCAGACCGTGACCCGATTGATTCCGAGTATCCGGGCGGCCTGGCTCTGGTTGCCGTTTGTCTGGCGCAGGGCGCGAATCAACGACTCCTTTTCCCCAGGGTTCCGAACATCGGGGCCGTCCGGGGCAGCATCCAACCCGTCGTTTTTTTCAACCAGGGGCGGCAGATGATCCGGTTCAATGAGTCCTTTCTCTGCAAGGACAAAAGCATAATCCAATGCACTTTTTAGTTCCCTGACATTTCCCGGCCAATGATATGCCATCACTCTGTCCATGGCGGAATGGGTCAGTCCGGTAATCGCCTTGCCTGTCCCTTGCCGGAGCCTGCTCATAAAGGTATTGATCAGAAGCGGCACATCCTCCATACGATTCCGAAGCGGTGGCAGATACACCGGAATGACATTGATACGGAAGTAGAAATCTTCCCGGAATCGATCCTGGGCGATGAGTGCCTCAAGGTTCTTGTTGGTTGCGGTGATGATTCGGACATCGGCTGAAATCGGCCGATGATCGCCGACCTGTTCAAATTTTTTGGTTTCGAGAACGCGCAAAAGCTTTATCTGAATTGTCATGGGCAAATCGCCGATTTCGTCCAGGAAAAAATCCCCGCCGTTGGCTGCTTCGAATCTTCCCTGCCGATGGCGGTAAGCACCGGTAAACGCACCCTTGATGTGACCGAACAGTTCGCTTTCAAGAAGGGATTCATTAAGGGCGGCACAATTGAGCTGAACAAACGGCTTGTCTTTTCTCGGGCCCAGTTGATGGATGGCATGGGCTACGAGCTCTTTTCCGGTACCGCTCTCACCGTATATGATGACCGGGGCCTCGCTCTGAGAGGCCTTTTCGATCACCTCGAACACCCGCTGCATGACTGCGGACTTACCGACCAGTCCGAAAAAATCACCCTCTTTTTCCAACTGCCGGCAGAGGAGCGTGACCTCCTGATCCAATCGTTCCAACTCTGATATGTCCGTGATGGTTTCAACGGCGCCTAAGGGCAGATTATCATCATCGGTGAGTATGGAGGCATTTTTTAGGGCCTTTAAATGGCTTCCATCTTTTTTTACCAGCATGCACCGCTTGGTGACCTCCTTTCCCTGCTCAAAAAGCGCACACCACACCCCTTTCTTTTTTGTATTAAGATCGCAGGCATCGCAGTTGAGCACGGTGCAGGGACGCCCAATCAGTTCATTTGAATCATAGCCGGTCAATTTTTCAAAAGCACGATTGACCATGACAATGGTGCCATCCAGACCGATCATGATCAGGCCTTCGTTCATGGTATTGATCACACGTTTCCAGTGTCGATTGATCTCATGCTCCTTCATAAAACCCCGCATCTGTTTAAACAGGTGTTTGCATTATTTAACATATGTTTAAATACCATTAAACCCTGTTTTTACGCAACCCTTACCATCAGTGATAAAATTATAAAATGATTACAAGGGGTTTCAGATTTCCCACGAACAGTTTTGAAACGGCATGCCTGTTGCAAAGTCATATATTCTTTTTACACCCGGGTGAAGGTGAAGCATCGTGCAAAAATCTCAACTTAATTTGATAGGCATTGGATGGCCGGTCTGTTTTCTGGAATGCAAGCGATGCCTCAGTAAAATGAATCCGGGTGATATTCTGATGATTTCAATGAGGGATCCGGACGCGGTCGAAGACCTGGTGATGATCGTTGATCGTTCCGATGATCAGATCGTTCAAACGGAAAAAGAAAACGATTTTTTCCGGATTCATATTCGGAAAGGATAGAAGAAGAGGAATCCCATGGGACTCGACAGGAGAAGTTTTCTCAAACTATCAGGCGCACTCGCAATCGCATCATTAGGTAATGAGAAAAAACGGGTATATGCCGCCGAAACAGATACAAACACATACGGTTGCCTGGTGGACACCACATTATGCGTGGGATGCCGAAAGTGTGAACAGGCCTGCAACCAAAGGCAGGGGCTGGCAAAACCGAAGGAATCCTTTGAAGAGTTGACCGTTCTTGAAAATGAGCGCCGGCCGGATGAAACATCCTATACCGTGGTAAACAAGTACTATCCGAAAAACATCGGATCCTTGACCTGGCGGCATCGGCCCACTTTTGTAAAATTTCAATGCATGCACTGCAACGACCCGTCTTGCGTATCCGCCTGTATTGTGGGGGCGCTCACCAAAGAAGCCATCGGCCCGGTGATATACGATGCAAAAAAATGCATCGGCTGCCGGTACTGCATGGTGGCCTGTCCGTTCCAGATACCTGCATATGAATACTTCAATGCGCTCACACCCCAAGTCCGGAAATGTACCTTCTGCTTCAATGATATCAAAGACGGCGGTCTTCCGGCGTGTGCCCAGATCTGTCCGAGGGAGGTGATGGTTTTCGGAAAAAAATCGGATCTCCTTCATCTGGCGCGCTGGAAAATGAAAAATAATCCCGGAAAATATGTCGATCATATCTACGGCGAAAAGGAGGTCGGCGGCACATCCTGGTTGTACCTGGCTGCCGAACCCTTTGATACCGTAGGGTTTCCCAGGCTCGGCACCAAAGCACCGCCCCGCCTGACCGAAGCCATTCAACATGGTCTGTTCCAGGGTTTTGCAGCACCCATCGGTCTTTTTGCCGTGCTGGGTGGAATCATGTGGGCAACCGGTTTCAACGGCAGCCGGCAGCAGAAGGCTGAAAACGACAAGACCGATAGAGGAGTGAACCCATGAATTACCATGAAGAAGCGGCGCCGGTTGAAGAAAAGTTTTTAACACCCGGTGTCATGGTCATCCTGGCACTCGTTGCCGTCGGACTCGCCTTTGCACTCTACCGCTTTCTGTTCGGAATCGGCGCTGTCTCCAACTTAAACAATCAATTTCCCTGGGGGCTGTGGATCGGGGTGGATGTTGCAACCGGTGTTGCGCTGGCGGCCGGCGGGTTCACCACCGGGGCCATCGCCTATGTATTCAACAGACAGCAGTATCACGCGGTGATCCGTCCCGCCCTCTTGACCGCCATGCTGGGCTATACCTTTGTGGTCCTGGGTCTGATCATCGATATCGGCCGCTACTGGAACATCACCAGTCCGATGTTCAACCACAACGGCAATTCGGTGCTGTTTGAAGTGGCCATATGCGTCATGATCTATCTGCATGTCCTCTATATCGAATTTTTACCCATCGTGGCCGAACGGTTCAAGGGCCGGGTCAAGCTGCCCGGCCCCCTGGCAGTACTCAACGCGATTACGGAAAAAGCACTGGATATCGCCGACAGAGTTCTCGGGAAGATAATGTTCTTTTTTATTATCGCCGGCATCGTGCTGTCCTGTTTTCATCAATCCGCTCTCGGTTCCCTGATGCTCATCGCCCCGTATAAAGTCCATCCACTCTGGTATACCCCCATCTTGCCGCTGTTGTTTCTTCTGTCCGCCTTTGCCGCCGGATATCCCATGGTCACCTTTGAATCGATTATCGTTTCAAAGTCTTTTGGCCGAAATCCGGAAATGGAAATCCTAGCACCACTGGCCAAGTACATGCCGGTATTGATGGGGCTCTATCTGGCGGTAAAGATCGGTGACATGATGGTTCGCGGCACCTATGTCTATCTTCTTGACGGAACGGTTCAGACCAATTCATTTATTGTGGAAGTCCTGTTCGGGGTAATGCTGCCGTTTGTTCTGCTCCTTTTCAGACGGGTGCGGCGTTCCCCGGGGTGGCTCTTTTTTGCCTCCACCACATTTGTGTTGGGAATTCTGTTGAATCGGATCAACGTGTTTGTGGTCAGCTTCACACCACCGTATGTCATCCAATCCTACTTTCCTTCGGTGGGGGAGATCGCCATCACCGTCGGCCTCATTGCCGCGCTCTTTTTTCTATACCGCGTGTTCGTGTTTATCTTCCCGGTGCTGGGGGCCCAACCGAAAAAAATGTCCACAGCCTTGGTTCTCGTTCTGGCGTTGTCGATGCTGTTTCATCCGGAATCGATCTCCGCCGCCGAATCATCCACACCGGGAAAGAAATCGCTGCCGCCTATAGACATGGGCGTCCCCACCATCGAGGATGCACCGAATGTCCATATCATCAACAATCCGATGATCAACGAGTACAGTGACATGTATGAACCGGTCCGGTTTATGCACCGAAAACACGCCAACGTGCTCAAAGACTGCACCCTCTGTCACCACCGGATACCCCGGGAAGAAGGAGACACCTACGGGGTGCCGGCCAACATGCAGATGCTTCATGAACGGGAGGAAGTGCCTGCAGGATGTGCCGTCTGCCATGATCGACCCTTTAACCCGAGACAGCTTAACACGCCGGGTTTAAAAGGGGCCTATCACCAACTCTGTATGGATTGCCATGAGGAGTCGGAACAGGTCCCGCATGTTCGCGGCCCCGCAATATATAGCGCCATGGTGAGAGGACCCATCGTGCGGACGTTGGATACCCGGGCCCCCACAGATTGTCTGGCCTGCCACCCGAAACGGGTTCCGGACCACAAAGAACTGGTGAATCTGGAAGGTCCGGTGGATGCCGTGACCGTTACGAAAAACTGTCTATCGTGCCATGAAAAAGAAGGCAAGGCCATTTTGAAAACATCCCATTGGAACTGGCACGGCCCGTCGCCATATACCGTCGGCCATGAAAAACGGACGGATCTTGGCAAAAAACAGAATGTCATCAACAACTTCTGCATCAACATCAACGGTAACTGGGAACGCTGCACCAGCTGCCATATCGGTTATGGCTGGAAAGACAAGAATTTTGATTTTTCGGATATGACCCGAATCGACTGCCTGGTCTGTCACGACACCACAAAGACTTACAAGAAGGCGCCCCCGGGGGCGGGGTTTCCCAAAAAGAACGTGGATCTTGTCAACGTGGCCCAAAATGTGGGCCGGCCCAGCCGTGCCACCTGCGGCACCAGCTGCCACTTTGTCGGCGGGGGCGGTGATGCGGTCAAACACGGAGATATGAACACGAACCTTGAGGAACCCAAAGGCAATTGTGATGTCCACATGGGGATCGACGGCAAAGGGATGAATTTCAAATGCCAGGACTGCCACAAAACCCGGAATCATATGATCTCCGGCCGAAGTCTTTCGGTACCGGCCGCAGAAGGCGATCTCTCATGTGAATACTGCCACACGGACCGTCCGCATATCGATGCCAATCTGCTATCCGACCACTTAAACAAGCATACCCGGACGGTGGCCTGCCAGACCTGTCATATCCCCATCTATTCCAAATGCCGGCCCACCAAGGTGTCCTGGGACTGGTCCACCGCCGGTCAGGATCGAAAACCCAAAAAGGATAAATACGGCAAACCGGATTACAATAAGAAAAAAGGCAGCTTCAAATGGAAAGAATCGGCCAAGCCCGAATACTACTGGTACAATGGTACGGTAAAACGGCATCTGCTCGGGGATCGAATCAATGAAACCGGTGTGACCGAACTGACCAAACCGGTGGGGGATATTCGGGATCCGGCTTCAAGAATCTACCCGTTCAAGCTGCACCGTGGAAAACAGATCAGCGATGCGGTTTACAAATACCTGATCAGCCCCAAGCTGTGGCAAGGATACTGGAAACATTGGGATTGGGACAAAGCCGCCAGAGACGGCATGAACCAGGCCGGTCTCGACTACAGCGGGAAATATGAATTTGTCGATACTGTCATGTACTGGGGGATTACCCATGAGGTGATGCCCAAAGAAAATGCTCTGTCCTGTGCCGATTGTCATACGGCGCTGTCAAAGGCCCCCTATTGCGGCAAATGTCACCAGGAAAGGGACGGGGTCGATTTTAAGACACTCTCCACAAAGGGAATCGATTTTAACGCATTGGCTGAAAAAGGAAGAGATGTGGCCGGCCTGGCCGGAGCCACCGACTATATCGATTTTAATGCCCTGGGGTACAAAGGCGACCCCATCGAGGCCGGGACTCGGTTTAGCCGCCTCCCCTTGGCAGAGAAATGAACCAATAATTTACGAATATACTAAAAAAAGGAGAACGTATCATGTTTAACCGAATCAGTTCCATTTTACTGATTATATTTCTGGTGGCCGGTACCGTAAGTATCGGTATCGCTGCCGGCAAAGCAGGCGGTAATGCCAGGAAAGGAAAATATCTTTACCGGAAAAACTGCCGGGAATGCCATAAAGAAGGTGCCTCGGCCAAAGATTTGAGTCCGGCCGACAAAACCCAGGCGGAATGGGAAACGTTGTTTGCCAAGGGCGCTCACAAATCCTATCAATGTGCCGCAGAATGGGACAAGCGGTCTGAAAAGGATCTTAAGGATATCTTTTCTTACATGTACGACCATGCGTTCGACTCGCCTTCACCGGCAAAATGTAAATAGCGCATCCGTTAAAAGGTTCAATGTTCAAAGGTTCTGGGTTCGTCCGTTTTGGGCGGATTCAAGACCGAGGAGAAAAATGATGTCAGGGATAGTGAAACGACCGATTTCCCGTCGAAATTTCTTAAAACTGTCCGGTGCTGCAACCGCAGGGGCCGTCGTTGGTAGCCGCTCCGGGATATTACACGCACTGGTGCCAAAGAGCAGTGTTGCGAAACAGGGCCGTATCGATAAACGGTTCTCCATCTGCGACATGTGTTTTAATAAATGCGGCTTGATTGCCAGGGTGGATGAACACGGGGTGGTCACCAAATTGGACCCCAACCCGAAATTTCGCAAGTCCCGGGGCATGCTGTGTGCCCGGGGCAATGCAGGGATCAAACAATTATACGATCCGGACCGCCTGAAATATCCTTTGCTCCGGAAAGGTGAAAGAGGCCAGGGGAAATGGCAGCGTCTGACCTGGGAGCAGGCATTGGATCTTGCCGCTGAAAAGATGCAGCGGATTGCGGAAACGTATACCCGTTGCGGGATGCTGTTTATGGCCGGCAGTGATCTTCAATCCACATTTGTGCATCATTTTGCCGAAGTATTTGGGTCCTATAATGTCATTTCACACGAATCCAACTGCCTGCTCAGTAGAAACAGGGCTTTTCTGGACACCTTCGGTGAGGTGCCGTTTGCCGATCTGCTCAACTGCAAATATGTCATTATGGCCGGCGCCAATCGATTCGAGGCCCTGGTAACTCCGGACAGTATCGATATTGTCACGGCCATGCAAAACGGCTGCAAGCTGGTGGTACTGGATCCGCGGTATACGAAAACCGCCGCCCTGGCCCATGAATGGCATTCCATCCGGCCCGGTACGGATATGGCGTTTTTTCTGGCAATTGCCCATGTGCTGGTTTCGGAAACCCTTTATAATAAAGCGTTCATCACAGAAAAAACATCCGGTTTTGACAAACTCGCCGAGCATATCAAACCGTATACACCGGAATGGGCGGAAAAGGAGTGCGAGATACCGTCAAAAGATATTCGACGCATCGCCCGTGAAATGGCCAAAGCCGCTCCGGCAGCCATCGTCTATCCGGGAAGAAGAAGCTCGGATTACAAAAACTCCACACAGATCCGAAGATCTTTTGCCATTGTAAATGCCCTCCTGGGAAACTGGGATAAAAAAGGGGGATTGACCGTGGCCGGCAAGGTGGGCTTGAGCAGTCCTGAGCTTCCTGAAGCCCCTTTTTACGAAGACAACCCGGAGGAGCGGGTCGATGCGGGCCGTGCAAAGATGATGTTTGATGAGGAAGGTTCTTTTAAACATACCCGGGATGCGGTGATTGAAGGAAAACCGTATCCGATAAAAGGCTGGTTCACCTACAAGACCAACCCCATGCAAACGGGCGCCAACCGTGAAAAGACCGTTGAGATGATCCGGAAGCTCGATTTCATGGTCACGGTCGACATTGCGATGAGCGATACCGCCTGGATGGCGGATCTTGTCCTGCCGGCACCCAGCTATCTGGAACGCAAGGATCCCATCTCCGCACTCCAGGGAGTATCGGCCGGCGCCTGCGTGATCACCCGTGATCCGGTGGTGCCGGCCATGTTTGATTCCAAACCCGTCAACTGGATTGTTTCCGAGCTGGCAAAGCGTCTGGATCTTGGCGAATTTTTCGACTTTACCATGGATTCCTACCGAAAGGCCCAGGTAAAAAACCTTCCGGATGCCATGAAGGCCATTAATAAAGACGGTGTCTATTACAACAAAAGCAAGCTTTACGGCCGCTATGAAGGGAAAGTTTTTAAAACCCTTTCCAAAAAAATCGAACTTTTCAGCCAGCGGTATGAACAGACAGGCCTTGACCCCATACCGGTTTACACACCACCCAAAAGCGTACCGGAAGGCCGATTCAGAATCGTGGTGGGTCGGAATGCCTACATCACTCAGGGCTCGAGCACCAACAACGAACTCCTGGCAGAGCTGGTTCCGGAAAACAGGCTCTGGCTTCATCCCGACCCTGCTTTAAAGCTGGGGATTCGTCAAGGCGATACGGTGGAGGTGGCCAGTACCGTAGGAAAAGAAAGGCTCAAGGTGCGCATCACGGAAGAGATCCGGAAAGACACCGTCTATATGGACTCCGGTTTCGGAGCCATGTCCAAAGGACTGTCCAATGTCTATGGAAAAGGGGCCTGTATTGCGGCGGTGCTGGAGGACCACAGTGATGACATTTCGGGTAATATGGCCATGCACGAAACCATGGTTGCCGTCAGGAAAATATGACAAGCGAGGTCTGTATTTATGAACACGAAGCGGTACGGCATTCTCATCAACACTACCAAATGTTTTGACTGCAAAGCGTGTATGGTCGCCTGCAAGGTGGAAAACCGCGTTCCCAAAGGCTACTGGAGAAACTGGGTGAAAAACACCGGAGGAGCGGTGGGAAAAAGAACCCATTTTCAACCTGGCCAGTGCATGCAATGCAACGAGCCCTCCTGTGTTGCAGCGTGTCCGGTGCAGGCCACCTATAAACAAAAGGATGGATTGGTGGTGATTGATCCGACCTCCTGCATCGGCTGCGGAAACTGTGTCACGGCCTGTCCATACGGGGCTCGGTATCGGGACCCGGTGCGTCGAATTGCAGATAAATGCGATTTTTGCCGGCACCGGCTAATACGGGGAGAAGAACCGGCCTGTGTAGAGACATGCCCCACTCGGGCCCGCGTTTTCGGCGATCTCAACGATCCGGCCAGTACGGTCAGCAAACAGATCAAATCGGAAAAGGTGATTCGTGTCATCAACCCACGGATCAATACAGAACCCAACATTTTTTATTTGGCCGGCACTCAACCATTGGGCTGGCCGGAGGAACCGAGGTTGCCCGGAAATGTATATATGCCGAAAAGTTTCTGGAAGACTTACTAATCCACTTGAAGATGGGGCGGGTAGCGCCGGGGCGTGAAAGAATCAATTGGTCGTATAATTTAAAGGTCGTATCAGAGACTCATTATAGAAGATAAAAAGGAGACAATAAAATGCGTTTAAAAAAAGTATTTCGGATCACTCTGATTTCTCTATTGCTGATGTTTACCGCATTCGGGTGTGTCACCCCCCAGAAGACGGCAGCACCAACCAAGGCAGAAGCTGCTGAAAATTGGAAATATCCCGCCATTGTAGATGTTGAATTTGTAAAACAGTATGTAAAGACGCCGCCCCGGCAGGACGCCATGATCATCGATGCAAGACCCAAACGGGCAAAGTATGACAAGGGGCACATCCCCGGTGCGGTGAGTATCCCCAATACGCAATTCGATAAACTCAAAGACAGGCTGCCCAAGGATAAAGACACCCTGCTGGTCTTTTACTGCGGAGGGCTCAAATGCAAATTGAGCCATAAATCGGCATATAAGGCGGAAAAACTCGGCTACAAAAACGTCAAGGTCTTTGCCAAGGGTTTTCCGAACTGGATGAAGCAACCCGGCCATTATGCAGAAGTCTCCGTCGATTACATCAAAAAAATGACCGACCAGAAAGCGGATATGCTCATTGTGGATTCCCGGCCCAAGCGGAAACGGTATGACAAGGGCCACATTACCGGTGCGGTGAGTATTCCGGACAGTCAATTCGACAAGATGATCGACCAGCTTCCCGAAGACAAGGAGAAACTGGTGGTATTTTACTGCGGCGGGTATAAATGCAAGCTGAGCCATAAATCCGCGGGAAAGGCCATCAAACTCGGTTATAAGAATGTAAAGGTGTTTTCAGGCGGCTATCCCGAATGGAAACAGCTCATGGCCAAAACCACCGGTTCGGCCGCTTCCAAATCGGCGGCAGCTGACATAAAAACCGGAAAAGAAGAGGGAAGTATCGATATCCCGACCTTTGAAAAAATCATCACGGAAAACCCCGAGCGCATTGTGCTGATTGATGTCCGGGATGCGGATGAGTTCAAGGCAGGCGCTATCAAAACCGCCATGAACATTCCGGTGGATGATCTGGAAAAGAAGATAAAGACATTGCCTGCAGACAAACCCATCGTATTTATCTGCTCAACAGGCGCTAGAAGCGGCGAGTCATACTATATGGTTAAAGATATGCGTCCGGAGATAAAGGATGTCTATTATCTTGAGGCCGAAGTCGATTTTAAAAAAGACGGCTCCTATAAACTGAAACCGACACCCTAAACAGCCGATCTGTTGTTTCAAGGATTAATCGAGATTCGCTTATGGTTATCAACGGGCAGCGTTTGTTGCCCGTTGATAACATAAGCAGATTCCGGATACTGGTTTCTCGATGCCCGATGGTGTTTTATTTCACCGGCGGTGGGTTATTGAATATCCAGAATCGAGCATCCAGTATCGAAATCACAAACCTGCTATCTCACTGGTCTCACGGGATTGATGCAATATCAGGGATCACGCCTCGACATTTTCCTTCAACACCGAATCCACCCAACCCATAGCCGCCATCATGTTCGGAAAGCCGGTTGTCGTCAGCGCCAGCAACACCGCATGGGTGATTTCATCCGGTGTCGCTCCGGCAGCCATCGCTTTGCGGGTGTGGGACATTACAGCGCCTTTTGAATTGGCGCCGATGGCAATTCCGAGCTTGATAAGATCCTGGCATTTTTCATCCAGCGGTCCGGCTTCCCGGCAGTCGACCCCGAGTTGTTTGTAACTCTTAAAGACTTCTGGAAATCGATCGGAAAAATTCTCATAGATTTTCGGTAGATACATGGTCTCTCCTTTCCTTTTAAGACTTTCCGAACGGACAGATCGGATACCGGCACGTTCCGCAGTTCAAGCAGAGCCCGCCGTGGCCCAACTGTGCAACATCTTTCCGTCCCAGCTTTTCACCGGCGAGAATTCTCGGAAGAACAAGATCTAAAATAGTGGTTTCATGGTAAATGCCGCAGGCAGGAACACCGAGTATGGGGATCTCTTCAGCATAGCCGATCATGAGCATGGATCCGGGGAGCACCGGGGCGCCGTAACAGTTTAAGCTGCCGCACACCCTTTGGATACCGGTTCGGGTCACGTCATCCGGGTCCACAGACATACCCCCGGTGGAAAGGATAAAATCGGCTCCGGATTGGATCAACGCCTGTATCCGGGACGCAATAGCCTCGGCATCATCCGGTGCAAACAGCACATCCTGCACCCGGGAGCCGATATCGGCAATTTTCCTGCGGAGTATCGGTTCAAACTGGTCTTCAATGAGGCCGGAGAAAACTTCGCTTCCGGTGATAACCACACCGACATTTGCCGCCCGAAACGGTTTGACTCGAAACAGTCCACCGACGGCCCGGGAAATCCCGACGGCCTGCTCGACAACCGCTTCACGAACCACCAACGGTATGGCGCGGGTGGCCGCCACCATTTCGTCCCTTTTTACAGCGGAATTGGTATGCCGGCAGGCACACATGACGTCTCCCAGCATGTTCACCCGGGTCAGTGCTGCAACATCGACTTTGAAAAGACCGTCTGTTTGTGCGGTCAGCTTGAGCTTTCCTTCTTCAGGCTCTCCCTGGCAGGCAACACCCGGGCCGCAAAAAGCATCCGCAAGGATCCTGGCGGCATCATTTTCGTGAAGATTACCGTCTTCGATGTTGAGTACATAGATGTGCTCTTTGCCCAGGCGGCGGAGGTGGCAGATATCGGAATTTTCAATTTTGTGACCCTTTTTAAATGCCCGGCCCTTAAATTCATCCTTTCGAATTTCCGTGACATCATGGGCCAGCACAAGTCCCACGGCGGCTTCAACCTTAACGACCTTATTCATCATTTAACCCCTTAAAATCGTTAATTCCATTGGTCAGGCTTCTGTGGATCCATAATAGCCCTTACCCTGGCATGCCAGACATTGTGATCCCTGGCGGGTCGGGAACGCCTCTTTGCAGCCGGAACAGACCGCGATCTCACCTTTTTTTATCCGCTGATAAAAATCGGTCACACGAACCGACTGAATAGAGAACACCTCACGTTTGGCCTCAAGAATCGTCTTTAACAGCACCTCCAGGGGCAAATCCCGCTTGGGTACGAGACGCATAAACCAATTGTAGAGGTTTGGAAATTTTCGGGTCTTTTCCAGATCGAGCCATACCCGCACGCCATTCAGGTTTTCCCGGTCATAGAGGCTGAGTGCAAACTTGTCCCAGTCCAGCACCTTTAGCCAGCCGTTTCCCACGGTACACGGTGTAAATATCTGTACGGCGTCCGGCAGACAATGCCGGGTTTCCACAATGGCATCCGCCTCCACCCCCGGATCGAGCTGTTCCTTGGCCCAGTCCACCATAAAACCGCCCAAAACCAGACCGGGTGCTTTCCAGCCATGGAATGTTTCAATCTTTTTTAGAAAATCCTCGATGGAATAACCACAAATCATACAATATATCCAATCTTTAAAATTTCTGTTGTGTACCCACCCTTTAATGTATACGTATATTTTTATGTTTTTCAACTCCAATCTATAGCGTTTAAGATATTATTTTTTTTAATATCTGTATACGCAACGTACACATAACGGGTGTTTTTATGCGCAAGGAACCTTTGTTTTCAGACCCTCAAAGGGCGGCATTGCTGGGGGGGATTCAAACGGCCTGCCGGCTCTTCTGGGGGCCGGATGATCCGCATTGCCGTGAAATGAAGCGAAGCGGGCTTTTTAACGAACTGGTGCCCATCGCGCCCATTGTCCATATCCAACCGCCGGACACACTGGGTATGCTCAATCAGATGATTACGCGGTATCAGGACAGCCGGTTGCTTTTTGACGCACTCGAAACCGCCTATGTCGGCCTCTTTGTCAGCAACCGGAAGGGGCGGGTCATCCCGCTTTATCAATCCTGCTATGCCTATGAAAATGCTCCGCTGATGGGCGATTCTGCAGTTAAGATGAAAAAACGGCTGGCCGACATCGATCTGTCCCTGGGATCCAATATCCAGGAGCCGCCGGACCATATCGCCATCGAGCTCGAGTATCTTTTTTTTCTGCTGAACAACGGATGGGCCGATGAAAATGCATCCCGGGTAAAGGAAGCGGCATCATTTGCCATTGATGACATGCTGCCGTGGGTCTTAAAATTACAATCGCGTCTTTCGGGCCACCCGGATGCCGCGTTCTATGCGGCTGTTGTCTCCGTCACCATCGCCATCTTAAGGCTTTTTGAGCACCCCGGGTTTTCTTGAACTTCATCAACACGCTTGCAAAGGAGGCTTTCTGTGACCACAGCAATGGATATAATGGTGATATCGGCGCACCCGGATGATTCAGAGTTTGGGGCGGCAGGCACCGTGTCCAAATGGACCCAAGCCGGGAAAAACGTCATGTATGTCGTTTGCACCAGCGGGGACAAGGGAACCGGGGACCGCAACCTGACCCCCGGGGTATTGTCCAAACTCCGGGAAAAGGAACAGATGGCTGCCGCCGAACTTCTCGGCGTCCATGAAGTCATTTTTCTAAGATATATGGACCAGAGTCTTGAGGAAACACCGGAATTCCGCAAACAGATCGTTCGCCTGATAAGAATTTACAGACCGGAGATCATTGTTACCTCGGACCCTTACCGCAGATACATCTGGCACCGGGATCACCGCATCGCGGGCCAGGTGGTTATGGACGCGGTTTTTCCTTATGCCAGGGATCACCTGGCCTATCCGGACCTCTTGTCCGAAGGCATAGAGCCCCATCGAGTCGGTGAGCTCTGGTTCTGGGGAACGGAAGATATCAACCACCGCTCGGATATCACCGAAACCTTTGGGTTAAAACTGGAGGCACTTCGCTGCCACGAAAGCCAGGTTAAACAGTTTTCAAATCCGAGCCTCGAGGACCGTACCCGGCAGCGCAGTAAAGACATGGCTGAAGGAGAGACCTTTGAGCTGGCCGAGGCGTTTCATCGGGTGATGTTGCCATAACATTTCGAAAGGAGATTACCTTAATAATCTGGGTATTGTATTACCTTCAGAAGGATTTGGATTTTAAAGAAGCGTTTCAATTTGAGATGGAGAAAAAGGGAGACCATATTTCTAAGACACATCCGAAACATCTTAGTGCAAGGAAGGCTGGCACTATCAGAGAAGAGGTACGGGAAAATCATGATTCCGTGAATATTGATACGGAAATGATCAGCATGGGTGAGAACAATATAAAATATCGATTTATCGCCGACAGACTCGCAGGAAAAGCAAGGAAGTGGGCCGACGTGCTTTCCAAAGTAACGTGATAGGCTGCCTTCATGTTTGAAAGAATATTAAAATTATACTCGGTCAGTTTCACTGTCTAAATAGGCTTTTACAGTTTTTATGTGGTATATTAAAAATAACACAATAATAATTCCAACAATAATTCCGCCCCATTTTTTCACCAGATCTATCTGAATGTACTGATTGATATATTTTATAATATTATTACCGATCAGGGCATATATGACAATTGAGCTCAGAGTCCCGCTAAATACGATTAAAAAATTATTAATTGCCCGGTAATTGAGAAGATATCCAATAATCGATCCAATGACCGGGCCGGTCATGAAAAATGGAAGCATTACGAACAAGAAAAGTCCTATAGCTCCATATTTCTTGATATTGGTTTTTTGATCTTGCGCAGCAAGTTCAGCCTGCCTCACCGCGCTATGAAATAATTTCGGCTGTATGATATTCCGCATAATTAAAACCACAATACCATAGGCAATAAGGACAATAACAACTTCAAGAAAAAAATTGTATAAGATCGTATAGAAAAGAGAGATGTCAGCAGAAAGGCATGCCGCAATCCCCAAGGCTCTCCCTCCCATTATATGAACAATTGCTGTAGAAGATAGGACTCTATAAAGACCGAGATTTGTAAAAAAAAGATATGATAAATATAAGCAGGCTAAGAAGGATAAAATCAGCCCTATTAATAAAATCCTAACTTCTATCAGATCAAAGCGATCTCTAACGAGACACACTAATTTTATTGACCCTTTATGGCCCAAGGAAAAAAGTTTTTTAAAATATATCATAATGACTAAAAAATCAGCCTCTGAGTGATTGCATGTTTTCGCGTACAAAAGAAATTGTTAAGGCGAATGAAAAAAAGGTTTTATGTGTAGCCTAACGTTGCATCAATATTCTTATGTTTTGCCGTAAACCTACGCCATTCATGGTTTTCAGAGAGTCTTTCCCGGTTTTTTGGAATTAACAATCGATGAACTCCAGATCTGTTGGTAAGAATGTCTCAAATCCTATGGTGAAGGGTCCTCGAAGGAATTTCGATCATTTCTTATGCAACAATAGGGTGTACTTATACCAAGAAAATCATTAATAGAATCATTTCAAAATCTATTCAAAACAATTAGGCGACAGGCAAGGTGAAAGAAGCCGCGATAGACAGTAATCAGAAGTTCACAGCGTACAACCAAACGGCTAAAACTAGACGGCTAGGAGAAGGTTTGTTCAATTTTCCAGCGTTTTCGATAGCGCATGAGCTTTCTTCCATCCGACATTTTTGGTTTTTTATGTTGTGTAACAACCCTGTCAATATTAAACTCTTTAAGATTCTTTCGAAGTGAGTCGCTGTCGTTGCCTTTATTTGCAATGCAATCCCAACGGACGCACGATAAATTTTGCCAGTCATGCATAGGTTCTTCCACATTCTGTCCTAAATGAGAGCTTTCCGGGAGAAGGACCTATTGTATTTTACGCCGGATCGGTAAAACCTTTCCGGGCTCACCACTATAAATGGCGGGCTTAGATCGAGAATTAATTGGTTTTGAAAACAGTTCTAATAATTTTGGCAAACTATCATTTCTCTAAGTGGTGAAACCAGGCATGGGAAAACTGAAAAGGATGGCTGTTGCTCCAAGCGACAGCTATTTTTCATTTGGCCGTTGAGGCTGTCCTCCTGTTTCCCCCTGTTTTGTTTTTTTACCATAAAAAGCTACTAAAAAATATACGACCCAAGATATTTCAGCAGAAATGATTATGCATATAATTAATTTTTCTCCACCAAACATAATAACAGTAAAAACAATCCCAACAACAAAAGACAAAACCGCCAACATTGTCACGGGAAGAATGGATAAAAAATCAATTAAAAAGGGCATAATTTTTCCTTCCATATAGAAAACCGTATATACTGTTTTGTTAAAGGGATTGTCAATTATTTATTGCGGTTATCCACAAACCTCAAGCTATTATAATTATGACCCAGCAACATCGAATAATACCAAGACGCACATTGATCGCTCCTTCGGTGATAATAAAAGAGGGCTAAATATTGCCGCCCCTACGCAGCAGGTGGCTGGATTCGGTTTGCCTGAATTCACAGCCGAAACCGGCGACGTGGCCACCGATGCGAGGTCAATTCCCAGATGGGTCTGTTGATCGATGTTTATACCGCGATACTCATATGTGCGCCGATCCCAGAAACCGACCCGTGTGGCTGATTTCGGCAGCCGCAAAAAGGTGCCATCCCAATGTATCTCAGGATCGCTTCGCTCCATCAGCTCGTTGACCACGGCTCTATTTTGCGCTCTCAGCTCCCTATTGATGAATAGAAATTTGTCCCTTGGAGATTCCAGTTGACGTCCTAACAGAACATTTTCGAACTCAGGTGTTTTCTCCAAAATGAACTTGTCGCTTATGTGAATGGTATCCTTTTTAAATCTTTTGGATTTTAGGCAATGGGGAAAATCTGTTTTGGTCTGGTCGTGCCGGATTCGTAAAACGGATATCGAAGTCGTCGCAACGGACCTCAAAGCTCAGCTCGGGGTTATCTTATGTATTAAATCGCAATGGTTTTCGAAGATGGTTTTCCTGGTGCTGAAAACCATCTCGCGTGTTGTGGGTTCACGAGGAATTACTTCCATACATGTTTTAAATGCAAATGCTACTTGAACACACTGAACAGCTTATCAAGCCCTGATTTCTTGAACGTTGACATTGTTTCGAGCTCTCCAGCATCAAGCCATATGCCTTCACACTCAGAACACCTATCAATTTTTATATTTTTATAGTCGATTTCGATAAGCACCATACCACACTTCGGGCATCTCATGTGATGGAGTTCCTTGAGTCTCTTCTTTTCTCCCTCAGTAAGTTTTTTTTGTTTAGTTCCCTCGTTCTTCTTTTTTTTTTCATACTCCGTTCTTGCAAAATATTCTTCTTCGCGTTCACTCGGTTTGGTTTGCATAATCCCTTCCTCCTCTTTCAAAAAATATTGGACTCATTTGCTATCTTCTCTCTCTTCTGAATAGTGGAATAAACTCGTGGCCTCAGCGATCTTTTCCGGCGGCCCAAGGACAAAAAGCACATCGCCGGCACAAAGAGGCGTCTCTCCGTGTGGATTGGGCAATATCTGTGAGTCCCGGCGTATTGCCAATACCGTCACGCCATATCGCTTTCTCAACTCGATTTGAGCTAAAGATCTTCCAACCGGAGCTGATCTTTCACCAACCCGAAACGTGCTGATTTCGACATCCGGAAGCTGAAGCGTCAAATCTGAAAAAGATGCAGGCCCGGTTGAAAGGCTTCGCAACATTCCGTAATCCTCTGACCTCACCTCGGCAACGAGGCTTTCGATTTCATGCCTGGGCACAAGATATTTCGCCAGGATCCGTGTAAAGATTTCCACGGAGGTCTCAAACTCTTCCGGAATGACCTGGTCGGCGCCTAATTTATGCAGGGCCGCCATCTCCTGGAGATAGCGGGTACGCACTATCAAATGAACTTTTGAATTCAGTTTCCTGGCGGTTTCGGTTATCCTGCGGGTTGCAGCGGGATCGTTGATTGCCACCACAACAATTCTCGCATCTTTGATATTTGCGTGATTGAATACCTCCTCATGAGTGGCATCCCCATAAAAAATCGGCTCTCCCTTTGCCAGTTCGCGCCTCACCGTTTCGGGGTTCATCTCAATGATCACATAGGGGATTCCAGCTGCCTTGGCGACTCGCGCAACATTTACACCGTTGACGCCAAGGCCGATGATGATAAGGTGGTCCTTTTTGTCTAACTCTTTTATTTCCTGGACAGGACGCAGACCGGATTTTAGCTTTTTGGGCAGCGGCAATCTCAGGACCAGATCTGCCAAACGCGGCGCTATGGCAATGGCAAAGGGCGTTGCCGCCATGGTCAGCACGGACACATTCAGAAACAACTGATAAATATTTTCGGAAAGTAATCCATGTTCAATACCTGCCCTGGACAGAATGAAAGAAAATTCGCCAACCTGGCTTAGGGCCAGGCCGACCAGAATCCCGGTGCGAAGCGGTAATCCCAGTAAAATGGTTACAGATACGGCGATAATGGATTTTAGAACCAAAACGCATAAGGTAATCAGCACGATGAGTCCCGGCTGCTGGAAAAGAAAACCCACATCCAGGAGCATGCCGATGGAGACAAAAAAGAAGCTTGTGAAAACGCCACGAAAGGGTAGGATATTGCCGAGTGCCTGATGACTGTATTCAGATTCGGATATAATCAGGCCCGCTAAAAATGCCCCCAGGGCAAGAGAGAGCCCCACACTGGAAGTTATCCATGCAACTGAAAGACATATTGCAACAATGCTCAACAGAAAAAGATCACGGTTGCACGTGCGTGCAACTTGATACAATACCTGCGGCACAATCCATTTAGCACCCACCATAACCAATATGACGGTACCGATTCCTTTGACAACAAATACGAGGAGGGATTCGCCTAACCCCCCGGCTGATCCCGCCAGTAGCGGCGTAATCAATATCATTGGAACGATTATGATATCCTGAAAGATCAAGATTCCAAGGGTTGTACGCCCGTGGGGGCTGTCGACCTCGGCCCTTTCCTGGATGAGTTTGAGCACAATGGCGGTACTGCTGAGGGTTACGAGGAATCCAATAAAGACAGCCTCATCGGATGTCTGTCCGAAGTGTCCGACTATGGAGAAAGCAGCCAAAAAGGTCAGCAATACCTGAAGCGAGCCCCCCATCAGGACCGATTTCCTGATCTCCAACAGCTTTTTTAACGAGAACTCGATTCCGATGGTAAAAAGCAACAACACAATCCCGATTTCAGCTAAAACCTCAACTTCATGAACCGCCTTTAAAATCCCCAGCCCGTAGGGTCCTATCAGTACCCCGGTAAGGAGGAATCCCACAATTACCGGCAATCGGATTCGATGGCAGATAAAGATAACGACAATCGATACCCCAAATATAATGGTGATGTCCTTCAGTAACGGTATTTCCATAGCGTATTTCTCAAAACCAATTTAAGAGATCGTATTTCCCAAATTGCGCCGTATGTTTTATTTTACCTCAGGGTATCGACTCTTGACCTGGGCCACGCCACGGTATGGGGGGGAACAGGTGCAGATAATTGTTTTTGACATAACGTTTAACAATGTTCGACCAACAAAGGTGTTCACTTTTGACTCTCCGCATAACCGTCTCGCTTGATAATATTGATTTTATTCAATAGAGCAACCACCGCGATGCAACAGAACAGTAACAATGCTAAGTAAACACCGCCCAGAAAGGTTTGAATAAATGCCCAAATGCATTCTATGATGTGATTTCCGATGTTAACCATCTCTCTCCTTTCATTGCGTACGATACCGTCGCCACATTCAGCCGGTATATTGGAAAATCATTTGTGCGCCGGCTTATTCAAATACGATTCTTTTTCATCGCTCAAAAGATATCTCATTTCTCATCAGTCATTTGGCAATGCGTGGCGAGTTTTTGCTTTTTTTGACTGGTATCCGCTTGTCATTTTCGCCTTTCCTGCGCCGAATGACATAACACGTATTGATTTGAGCGGGCTTGAAATTTCCGCCGTATTGGAATTGTTTTCCGAGTTTAAATATTTCTTGAAGTTTTATTTCTATTTCCTTTACTTTCGCCGTTTCCATCCCCTCTCCCTCGATTCTTCTACTTCAAAATAGGCCAAACATTTTAATTCCTGAAATTTGCCTGTAAGTCAAGAGCAACCACACCTTCGACATCAGCCACGCGTTGTTTCAGGGACAAAACGTCTCTCTGATGCTCAAAGGTTCCGCGGATGATCACCGCGCCTTCCTTCACCACAGCTTCAAGGCCGTTGCCCTGCCATCTCGGGTGGCTCTGCATAAGTTCAATGATTTTACGTTCGATGGCCGGGTCGGTCTGCGGCAATTGAGGAACAACACGGATCGCATTGTCTACTTCGACTACCCCTGCTGTCCTCCATGCGATTTGTTCATAGAGCATCTTCTGGATGTATAAAACCACCGTGCCGTGCAAGATGACACTCCCGTTTTCCACTGTGACATTGACTTTAGCACCCTCGAGTTTGGCAGTATATGCCGTCTTGTTTTCAATCTTTGTCTCAATGTGCGTATTCCGGCGAAAACTGCCACCTATTCCGGAAATAAGTTTACCACTTATTCCCTCATCCAAGTCCCTCGTTTAGTGCAATACCAAAGTGGCAGGTTTGCGTCAATTCTTGGAGTACGTTT
>Ga0233431_1002121_pt1 | contig 29452 bp, 23 predicted proteins | sample SI_118_April2016_FD_179867 | JGI IMG/M metagenome (GOLD analysis project Ga0233431, IMG submission 179867) | Seawater microbial communities from Saanich Inlet, British Columbia, Canada - SI_118_April2016_200_MG | ecosystem: Environmental > Aquatic > Marine > Inlet | place: Canada: British...
CGGTCTGCAAAACCGTTATTCACCAGTTCGAATCTGGTTGCCGCCTCCAGAAAAAACCAAAAGGACCGTAAGCAAAAAGAAAAGCTTACGGTCCTTTTTTTGTGCCTGAAAACATACCTTTTCTAGAATCAATCTAAATGGCTTTCATTTTTATATATATTTTCATTAATAATGGTGATAGACTTCTGAAATTATTAAATTCTAGCGATGGAAAGGAGCTTTTTGCCATGAAAAAGACAGTGTATTTGCTTGTGATGTCCATGATTCTTTTTTGTTTTACCAGTATCAGTTTTGCCGGGATCCCCGGAGCAACGGACAAGGTGAAGGCAGCGAGTCTTCTGGTTCCATTTTTTGAAGCGGGTATCGATTCAGCGACTCACCCGGAAGATACTCTATTGGTGGTTTGGGCACCGGTCGCTGCTGCTGGTACGAAAATTCATTACCATGTATGGGATGTAGATGGAAATGATGTAGGTCTATATGGCAACATTGATCTAGGTTTTGTGGAGAGCTGGAATACGTCTATGAGAGGTCTCATCAGCGTCGCTTCTTCAGCTGTAAAGACGGCGCTCACCGATTCCACAGGCAATTATTATCGGGGATTTGTTACCATAGATGTTGTGTCGGCAGATACCGTTTTGAATCCCACGGAGACCGGTTATCCTTTCGCTACCGGGAACAACCTCGAAGGGTGGATATATTACGTTCGTATTCCCGAGGGATCATCTAACGCTCTTGCCATGGTTCCAATTGAAGAGGTGGGAACCAGTATATCTCCTTATTTATACGGCTTCTATTCCAATTCTGATGGAAGGGAGGAGATTAATGTTGATGCAAGGGCCTGTGCAGCGTCATTGGCAACAGGCGGAAGTTGTACAAATTATACTACGATTGATAGAATACGCTCGAGAGTATTTCTAGATAGCACTTCACTTAATGCTTCCACTCGAATAATCCTATTTTACTGGGATGCAAATCGAACGGAGGGCATTTCAACGTATTGCGACGCTGAGTCCTGTGACTCAAGCTACGCATATAAACGCTACAATGAAAGTGGCACTCTGGTACAGGATACCACCATCAGACTTGATCACGTTGTCAACATTATCGAGGTGTCGGGAACAGAGAACGGCTTCGTCTCAATATGGGATATTGCAGACCCTACGGGAAATTGGAATGTATACGCTTTTTCCATAACCAAAGTTCAGCCTGCCTCCGGACCATCTACGAACTGGGATGCGATTTTGGAGTCCTATATAAACCCATAAGTATTTGTAATTGATAAGGCTGCTAGACAAAGGCAGCGGTATTCAAAACCGTTATTGGCCGGTTCGAATCCGGTTTTGCAGCTTACAGGAAAAAAAAGGACCGTAAGCAAAAATAAAAGCTTACGGTCCTTTTTTTATGCTCGGAAAATATACCGATCTTACTCTCGCAAACTTTGCTGATTCCACAGGATATTCCGAACGCCGGAAAGGATATTCAACATGACTGCACCTGAATCCACCATCGGCGGATCTGAGAAATCCATCCGGTTCAAGGCTACGAAAATGGTGCGGTTTGATTCCGGAAAATAGAACCAGAGAGCATACACTCCGGCATTCGCTCCAGAATGGCTGATGGCTTTTTCCCCGAAAAAACCGGCCCATCCTGCCGATACGTCAAGTCCGAAACCGTAGCCCGTGGCTGGTGGAACAGGGGTCATCATTTGCTCCAGCGTTGCCTTGCTCACCACCTCACCCCCGAAAAGCCCCCGGGTCCAGCGGAGCATATCCGAGGCGATGGTGATGCCTGAGCCTGCGGTCCAGTCCCAGGACATGTTCCAGCCGGAGGTGTCCAGAAGTTCATCATCGCCCCAGAAGTAATCGTGGGCATAGGGGTCGCTCTTCATGCCGTCTCGGGTAAGGGCTGTCCGACGCATGCCGAGCGGATGAAACAAGAGGCGGTTTGTCTCATGTGTTACTGTGTCCCTGGTTGCCGCTTCAGCAATCATCCCCAGCAGATAGTATCCCGTGTTGCAATATTGATATTCTGCTCCTGGTTGAACAAAGTCGTCTTTGTGAATTCGAATAATATCCAGAACATCTTCGGAGGTCCATGCGGCTGTAGGGTCGCTGAGGAGCTTAATATACCATTCCTGTGTGTTTTCGTGGTCCGGAATGCCGCTGGTATGATTGAGGAGCATGAGGATTGTAACCTGGTTTCCGTAGCGGGGCAAAGCACCCGGGAGCCAATGTTCCACTGTATCATCCAGTCGTAGTTTGCCTTCTTCCATCAGTTTCATGATCAGTGCGGCGGTGAAAACCTTGGTGATACTGGCGATTCGGACCTGTGTGTTCGCGGTCATGGCCCGGCCTGTGGTTAGATCCGCCTTTCCCGCGGCCCCGGCCCAGGCGCCCTCGGGGGTCGCGACGGCCATGACGGCACCGGGTACGCCGTCGTCGCTTACGTTATTGTTCAGAACGGCCTGGAGTTTTGCCCCAGCAGGCCAGATCGCTGCTTCCAGCTCCACATCTTCACCTTTTGCAAAGCGGATGACGTTATCGGCGTTGCGGGGCACTTGAATGTCCGGAGAGACGCCGCCAACGCCGTTTCGACTGTCCAGTTGAACCATATTGTTTTGGTCCAGCGATTGCCCCACTGGAATGATGGCAAGGAAGGGGAGGTTATCAATCCAAATCGGGTTGCCTGAACCGTTCTCCGGCAACACCATGCCGAAACTGCCATTGGTGCCATGAAAGCCTAAGGCCCGTCCCTGGGGTGATTTCTGAATGGCCATGGCGACCCCTTCACCTGAACTGACGGTGCCGGGATTGACCAGGGCTGTCACCGGTCCGCCATAGTAGGGCTTCTGCGGGTTGATATAAACCACACCCCCGGTTTCAAACCGTTCCGACTCGAGGTTGTATTGGGTAAAGGTTTCGTAAAACGTCTTTTCTTTGTAGAAGAACCCTGCCAGATCGGCTGCCAATTGATCGTTTCCACCCAGATTGCCGCGAAGGTCCACAATAACGCCCGGCACCTGATGGTCTATGAAGCATGTAATGGCTTCTCCGAAGGCTTTCAGGACAGCCTCATGGCCTGGGGGTTCGGGCTCCTGGGTTACCTTCACATAGCCGTGCCCACTGGGCAGGATGCGAAATTCGACTGCCGGATCGAGTGAAGCCTTGGCTGCAAAATTCCCATGGTTCAGGGTGTCATAATCATCCCAGGCGGCTGTGAGGGTTTGGTTCCTGGTTTCTTTTTCGTCGGGATTCTGAAACAAGATGGTGGCTTGACGCCCCACCGGAGCCCGGGTCAGCAGTCGCTCCTGTTCCAGACGCTCGTGTTCCCTGGTGGCCAGACCGCTATTGGTGTCTCTCCAAAGGGTTGAAACCCGAGTGATAACCTCTTCGACCGGTTTTCCGTTCCATTCTATGACCTTCGCTCCAATGAGAATGCCCGCCCGCTCCGCTGGACTTCCGGGGGAGAGGTAATAGACAATGATTTGACCATCATCCAGGTGCGTCACCCCTAAACCGTATCCACCACCGATGTGTGCTTTTAAGAGCGAAAAGTGCAGCTCTTTTGCGGATCGATACCCTTCATCATCGGCGGCTAAAGGATAGGGACCGAAGATCACGTGGCCATCGGGTATGGAAAACAGGTAGCTGCGAAGGGCTGTATAACAGGCAGCAACATCCCCTTGAAAAGCGGCCCTGGCCACATCTCTGGAAAATTTTTTCCCCAATGCGTGCCAGTCAATCCCTTTCCATTGGGTGAACGCATACTTTTTGGAGATTTTGGTGTGAAGGCCATAGAAATTTTTTGGCCACTTTTTAAAGTCCCGTTGAGGGTTGACAGCGTAGCAGGTCCCAGAGGAGGCCACAAAGATCGACCCGAAAACGAATATGGCGATGATGCTTCGAATTCTACGGCTGAACATGGTGGACCTCCTCAGTGTCTGTTAATGGGGCCTATTTGGTCAGCGTGATGGCCACGTAGCCCCTGTTGCTTCTTAAAATATAAAGGGAAATGGTTTCTCCTTCCTTGAATTTTCCCAGCTCTTTTAAATATTGATCCACATTATCCACTCCCTGATGATTGATCTCCTTAATGAGGTCTCCCGGCAGCACACCGGCTTCCTCTCCCTTGCTGTCCGGCTCCACGCCCACCACCATGACGCCTTTTTCGGCCTGAAGTCGGAACTGCTGAACGATTTCAGGGGTCAAATTGGATACGGCAATGCCCAAAGGATTCTTTTTCTCTATTTCAGGACTTTGTGCCGCCACCATTTTGTCCGGCCTTTTTCCCAGTTCGATGGCGAATGTTTTCTCAGCGCCATCGCGCAGCACCAGGAGTTGGGTTTTCTGGCCCACGGGGGATTCAGCGATGGTGAGGCTTAACTCGCGGCTGCTGTCCACTTTCTTGCCATTGACCGCCAGTATGATATCTTTGGCGCGAATACCGGCCTCCTCTGCCGGATCACCGGGAAAAACCTTGGTGACCAGGACACCCGCATCCCCCTTAACACCATAATAGGACTTCAATTCCTTGCTGAGATCCTGGATGCCGATGCCGAGCCAACCGCGGGTGACTTCGCCTTTGGCCTGTAACTGTTCTATGATCCCTTTGGCCATGTTCACGGGAATGGCGAATCCGATCCCCTGGCCCCCGGCGATAATGGCCGTATTGATGCCCACCACTTTTCCTTCCATGTTAATGAGCGGACCGCCGCTGTTTCCGGGGTTGATGGAGGCATCGGTCTGAATGAAGTCATCATAGGGCCCCGAGCCGATTACCCGGCCTTTGGCGCTGATGATGCCCACGGTGACCGTATGTTCCAGACCAAACGGGTTTCCGATGGCCATGACCCATTCCCCCACCTTGATATTGTCGGAATTGCCGAACTGGATACTGGGCAGGTTGCCGTCTGATTTGATTTTGATGAGGGCTAAATCTGTGTTGGGATCACGTCCTTTGATTTCCGCATCAAACTCACGTTCGTCCTTGAGGATCACCTTGATTTTATCGGCGCCCTCCACCACGTGATTGTTGGTGACGATGAAGCCGGACTGGTCAATAATGAAACCGGAGCCCAGGCTCCGTTGTTTAAATCCCTGGTTTGGACGGCCTCCGAAAAACTTCTCAAAAAAATCGTGAAAAGGTTCATTCTTGTTAAAGGGCCCCCCCCTGAAATGTGGATCTGCTTCCTTGCGGCGGTTGCCGTTTTTTTCCGAACGAATGTTGACCACGGCCGGACTGTATTTTTCCGCCAGGCCTGAAAAATTGTCAGGGACCCATCGTATATGGCTCTGATCCTCAGCGGTTGCGGCATGGGTCGCTGGAATTGAATAGACCGACAGCAGTGTGAAAAGGGCAGCTATCAGAAAAGCCAGACTCAATGCCATTGGTGCCGATGAAAACGTCTTTTTTCGTATCATTATTTCCATGGTTTACTCCTTATTTTAGGTTTTGTTTATGTCGGATTCTCCGTCACCTCTGTTGATTTTTCCAACGGTGGGTTGCGGGAGAGACGTTTGTGTTTGATGATTACCGTCTGTCGGCAGGACTGCACTAACCGCGTCTTCCGGTATCCATCCGGATTGACCATTTGCCTCTTTGATAAAGACATATCCTTTGTAAGTATCGGCTAAATTAACCACTTTTCCTCTTTTTACAACGCCTGAAGCGGTAGCCGAATCAAATGGGGAGACCCGAAGCCGGGCATTCTCACTGGTGATGACCCCGTGCTTCAGGTCTTCGTATTGAACGACCATGCCGGCGCCGGCCGCCAGGAAGAGCAGCAGGCAGAGGCAAGCCATCGTTTTCAGCACAGGCCCCCTGAGAATGCCGGGACGAATCCCATTTACGAGGATCATCAGTGACAAGGTGCACAAGACAATAACGCCGACCCATGTCCATCCATTCAGGGTAAAACCATCGAAAAAAGCCTTCCAGGGCGTTTTATCCGGCATCACCAGACCGGCGTTTTTTCTGGCAAGCGCCAGATTCGCCTCAATATCAATATTTCCCGGGTCCAGGTAAAGTGCCCTTTCGTAGTACAGGATCGATTGCCCCATTTCATTTTTCATGTAATAGGCGTTGCCCAGGTTATACAAGATAGCCGGGGTGTATCCCTCCCTGTCCAGAGCTGCCTGATAATGCACAATGGCCTGATCGTAGTTTCCCTTTGCGTAGGCCGTATTGCCCTGCGCAAAAAGATCTCGGCCCATGTTATCCTCTGCCGCAGTGTTCCCCAATGGCGCAAGCAAGGCCATCATGCCCAAAGCCAGGGTAAAAATCAAGATGCTACCGCTTTTGCTCTTTTTAAATAACCTCATTTTTTCTCTCCCGAAAACAAATTCCCCGGGTTATCAGTGGTGAGATGCCGGCCGGGTATGATTAAAATCTTTTAGCTCCCGAACCACCAGGTCTCGAAATTCTTGAAGGTCTTCCAGATCGAATGACTGGCCCGAGTAGGCTGCGGCGTCTGCCTTTTCAAATACTTTTGCCATGCCCGTCGCATGGTCTCCAAAATGATGTTTTATTTCCGCCAGGGTAATGCTGTGCGGGGCCTGTCCCCGGATTTCCCCCAGTTTCTCCTGGGAGGCCGTTCTGCAGGCGTCGAAAAATGAGGGCACATCGTGAGCTGTTATGGCCCGGTCCATTTTTCTGATGGCGTCGCTGATTTTCTGTTTGACCTGCTTTTTTCGGATAATTCCGGGGTCATTCGACCGCTTTTTCTGACGGCGGCTGAAAAAAAGACCCAGGAAAATGGCCCCCACGGGAAACCCCTGCGCGCCGATGAACCAGGGGTTTTCAAGCAGCGGCCGCAAGCTTTTCACCGTGGGCCCCATTGCCACATGAATGGGCGCAAGGTCATTGTTGCCGGGATTGTTCTCATTGGCGGGAACCGGTTCTTCGGATTCGATCTTCTTGCCTGCCGCTTTGGCTGTAATTGACGGCCCGACCTGTTCCGCAATTAAGGTCAGTGGAATCGCTTTCGTCTTCAGCGTGACGTATTTTTCCTTTTTCGTATCAAAATAGGAGAAGGTCGCCGGCGGAATGGTCTTAAGGGACCTGTTCATGGGGATAATGGCTTGCTCAAAAGATTTTTCGCCGGTGTAACCGCCATTGTTCAGGGTTTTGAGCGATGCCGAGGGCCTGTAAGTCTTCCATTCCTTATTGACAGCCAGCTCAGGCGTGGAGACGCGGTCAAAATTTCCAGTCCCCTTGATGCGCATTTTGACGGTGATGGGGTCTCCCACCATTGATTTTTGGGGTGTTGCCGTGGCGGATAATTTGAATCGACCCACGGCGCCGGAAAAATGTTCCGGTCGATCCATTTTCGGCAGGGGCAGTACGCTGATTTTAAGCCGGGGATTGGTCAGCTTGACCGATTCTTCTCGAATATTTTGAAAAAAACCGTTGAAGAAATCATCATCGAACAAACCCCGGCCGAAGGGGGTGCGGCGGCGGGATTTTTCGGGGATGCCCAGGGTTACGTCCAGTTCCGTCGATACCGGGTGTTCTCCCTCTTTTACGGCACTCATGGCCGTATACCAGGTGAGAACGTTGTAAGGAATTCCGTCGAGGATTTCCTGGGTTTGTTCAGGCTTATCCGTCAACTCTCGACAGGCGAAAGCGCCGCCTGCAATGACCGGAAGTGATCTCAGTGTGGCCTGGACTCCCTGGTGGAAATAGGCCTTGATTTCCATGGGAAGCAGTTCGCCCACATAAGCCCGACCGGTCCGGGGAAGGACCCGCAGAAACGCCGGTCTCCCCTCTTCCCAGCCCATGAGCTGACCCTTTTTGATATCACCGCGGGTGTCTTTTGATGCTCTGTTTTGAGAGGGTCGGGCGGAAGAGGGCAGGGCGTTTCGTTTTGACTGCCGGGATGTCCCCTGGGCCACGTGCAGGGTGACCGGTTTGGACTTTCGAATTCTGTCACCGATGGGGGCTTTCACCGGGGGGATCACAAAATCCCCTGCACGTTCTGCCTGAACCTGAAACAGGTAGCTTGTGGTGGCGGATACACGCCCGTTAATGGATTGATACTGGCTGCTTCGACCCATGGAATAAAATCGAAGGCCATCCACAGCTTTCAGCGTCGGCGGGCCCGATTCTTCACCCGAAACCTGAACCACCAGGATGGCGGCTTCACCCATGGCAATACGCCTGGGCTCAATGGCGACTGATACGCGGCCGTGGGAAACCCCGGCGGCGTTGTTGGCGCTTGCTTTACCCCAACCCGCCTGGCTGCCGGTGGAGAATAATGCCAATGCCCCGGCAGCCAGGAGGAACATGGCGCCGGCCATTACCAAACGCCTCGGGGTTATGACTTTTTCTCCCATGTTTGGTTTGGGGTGTTCCATTACCAGTCCCTCCTCTTCTGATCCTGAGGCTTGCCGCCCAGCCCCGTGTTCCGGGCGGTCATGGACATGGCTTTCTCATCGCCCTTAAGAGAATCCAGCAGGTTTTTGGCCTGTTCTTCGCTCATCTTCCCCGGACGTCGACGTTTGGGGGCCTGGGCCGTTTGGTTTTGATTCTGTTTTTGTGAAGGTTTTAACTGATCCTTTTTAGCTGAACCCTGTCCTGGTTTTTGATCTTTGTTCTGGTTCTGTTTTGAATCTTTTTTATTGGCCTGTTGGTTTTTCTGGTTATCGTTCTTCTTTTTATCCTTATTCTTGTCTTTGTTGTTGCAGTCTTTCTGTTTCTGATCCTTCTTGAGCGCCTCCAGCCGCTTTTTCACAAATTCCTTGTTAAATTCAGCATCCTGATCCTCCGGCTTTAACTTCAAGGCGTTGTCGTAAGCCTGGATCGAAGCTTCCCAGTGTTGAATGGTTTGCTGAGGATTCTGCTTTTCAGTTTCTTCCCCCTGGCGGTAGAGGGTGTTTCCCATGTTATAATAAGATTGGTTTTGCAGTTGGATGTCCTGAACGTTCAGGGCCCGCTTAAAGGAGGTCAAAGCTTCGGGGTATTGTTTGCCTTTGTAGGCAGCGGCACCCAGGTTGAATTGCAGCTGTGGTTCTTCCGGGGATTTTTGGGCTTCGGATCGGTACCTTTCAACCGCGAGATCATAATCTCCGGCCTTGTATGCCGTCTCAGCGCCGCCCGGTGAAGCATGCGCCCCTCCAAACCCCAGAAATAGGATGACCAGTAGGACCAGCACCCCAACGGAAGTGGCGCCTGCCACACGCCCGATTTTTGGAATACGCCTGTAGGCGGTTTTAATGATGGGAAAGGTTTTCCGGCTCCTTTTGCGGTCCGAAATGGCAAACTCCGCCAACAGCAGGATCAGGGCCAACATGAGGGGCCACTGGAATCTTTCTATGGGGACCTTTTGCATCCTCTCGGCCAGCTCCTGTTTCGGTACCAGGCTGAGCTTTTCCCGATATATGGCTTCCAGGCCTTCGGCTCGTTGTCCCAGTGGCTCATAACGGCCCCCGGTGGTTCCTGCGATTTTTTGAAGCATGGTTTCATCAAGGCGGGATTTCACCGGTTGACCCGTTTCATCTTTTACGAAAACCCCATCTTTTCCACCGCTCGTAAGCGGAATCAGTTCACCGGAAGGTGTTCCCACGCCCACGGTGTAGATGGTTAACCCCTTGCCTTTCGCCTCTGTTGCTGCAAAAAGGGCTTCCCCCTCCAGGTCTTCCCCATCGGTGACCAGGACCAGAATTTTATGGTTGGCATCGTTTTGAAAGGCAGCTTCCGCTTCATAAATGGCGCTGGCCAGATCCGTCCCCCCCTCGGGAATAATTTCTGTATCCAGTGCTTCAAGAGAGTTCCTGAAAGCGTCATAATCAAGGGTCAAAGGGCACATGAGAAAGGCTGTGCCGGCGAACGGCAGAAGCCCAACCCGGTCCCCTTCCAGTTTGGAAACAAAATCCATGATCCCGAATTTGCTGCGCTCAAGACGATTGGGCCTCACGTCTTCTGCCAGCATACTTTTCGAGGTGTCCACTGCCACCAGGATATCGATACCCTTTCGCTTGACCTCTTTCCATTGAAAGCCCATTTGAGGCCGGGCCAGGGCCACAAAAATCGAAGCCACGGCCAGCACCAGGATCACCCGTTTGATCAACCGCTTTCTGGGGGAAACCCCTAAGGTGAGTTTTTTCAAAAGGCGCCCGGAGGCGAATTCCTGTAACGCCGCAGTGCTCTTTTTCTGAAAAAAGTAGAAACTCACAGCCAGGATTCCGCAGGACGCCACCCCTGCCAACAACCAGATGGAATGTGCGAATTGCATGGTTTTATTTCCTTTCTATATGGAGGTTCAAGGCAATCGCCGAAAACGGGTCTGATTAAGCGTCAACTCAATTCCCATGAGCAGAAGGGCTCCCAGTGCGGCCCACAGAAACATCTCGTTTCGATGTTCAAATTTTTTGATTTTTCGGGTGGTGGTTTCAAGTTTGTTGATGTCATGGTATATTTTTTCCAAACTGTCGGTGTCTGTGGCCCGGTAATACTGAGCCCCGGTCATTTGGGCCACCTGCTTCAGGGTTTTCTCATCAATATCCACTTTTGCCCGCACGATTTCTCTATTGCCGAACCGGTCCGTAATGGGAACCGGCACTTCACCGCGGGAACCGGCCCCGATGGTGTAGATTTTGATGCCGATGGTTTCCGCTGCTTCGGCTGCGGTAGCCGGCAGAATTTTTCCGGCGTTGTTCATGCCGTCGGTCAGCAGGATGACGATTCTGGATTTGGCTTTTTGATCCCTCAGCCGATTCACACTGGATCCGAGGGCCGAGCCGATGGCCGTTCCGTCCTCCACCATGCCGGGATGAATGGTTTGGAGGCGTTTTTGAAGCCACTGATGATCCAGCGTGAGAGGACTGACCATGTAAGGTCGGCCGGCAAAGGCCACCAGGCCGATGCGATCGTTGGGCCGCTCCTCGATGAATCGGGACACCACTTGCTTGACCACTTCCACCCTGTTGGCCGGTTCATTGTTGATGGTGAAATCCAGCGCTTCCATGGATCCGGAGACGTCCACCGCCAGGATAATATCGATACCGCTGGCGTCTACTTCTGATGTGCCATGCACAATCTCGGGTTGGGCCAAAGCTACCACCAGTGCCCCCAGGGCCAGGATGCGCAAGGCTCCCAGCCATTTGCCGGCCCTGGATTTTCGAGCGCCAGCGATGGATTTGGCGGTTTGCGCCGATGAGTACCGTATGGCCACCGCCGCTCCCCTGCGTCCCCGTAAGAAGGCCAGAAGCGGAAGCAGGGCCAGTAACCACAAAACTTCCGGGTGGTCAAAATGAAACATTTATCTACCTCCTTCCGTAGCGGGTTGAGGTCGTGTTTTGTCAACAAACTGCCAGGCGCTCTGGTGCATCTTTTTCATCTGCTCATGGCTGAGAGTCTGCCTGGCAAATTTGGCCAGATCACAGTAACAAAGGAATTCACGCAGTGGTTTTCTTTGAAGATTAAGTTCGCTTCCGGATTCTGTCGCCATCTGAGCCATGAATTCGCGGGTTGTCTTTCGGGTGGCCCTCATCCGGAACCGGGTTTCAATATAGGTTCGAATGGTTCTTGACACCATTACTGAAAACCCTTCCGCCATTTCCGGTTTCATCAGGGTTTTTGCCTTTTCCAGTTCTTCAAAGGCAATTTCAAACGCTTCCCTGGAACGGTGTAATTTCCGTTTGTTGAACCATCTCCAGACCATCCAGGCCAGGAGAAGCAATAAGATGCCGCCCAGCGTGTAAAAGAGCCAGAGGCGCGGATCCGGAATGTGAATGGGCCCGCGAATGTCTCGAATATCGCCTTTAGGGCCTGTTGAAAGGGCAAGGGGGCAGGATGATTTTGACGGAATCGGGGCTGAAACGACATTGCTCAAGGGTTGTTGGGTCACTGAATTGCTTGATAATGCACCCCATGCCAACCCGTCGGCCAGGAAAAAAAACGCCAACAGGACTGGGATGGCCCATACAGCCGGTAGTTTGAAAGTGTTCGGTGTCATCAGTGCCTTCTCCTTTCTCTGGAACTGAAAAACTGTCTCAAATCCGCCAGATAGGAACGTTCTGTGGAAAGTTCCAGCATATCCACTCCCACTGAACGGATGGCCCGTCTGAGGCTGTTCTGGCGATTTTCCGCCAGATCCTTGAAGCGGGATCGGACGTCCGGGCGGGAGGTGTCCAGTTCCACTTGCTCACCGGTTTCTGAATCTTCGATGGTGATCAGCCCAACATCAGGAAGCTCCCGTTCCCGCTGATCACTGACCGAAACAGCCACGAGATCATGGCGACGTCCCGTAATTCGAAGTTTGGGCCGAAGATCGCTCAGAGAAGCGTCAAAATCCCCGGGCAGGCAGAAGTCCGAGATGAGGAAAGCCACGGCCCGGCGTTTGATCACCTGGTTGGTAAAGTCCATGGCGGCCGCCAGATTGGTGCCGGTTCCTTCAGGTTGAAAGAAGAGAATTTCCCGAATGACCCTCAGAATGTGGGAGCGGCCTTTTCCAGGTGGAATATAGAGCTCGGCAGTGTCCGTGAAGAGCACCAGGCCGACCTTGTCGTTGTTGCGCATGGCGGAAAAGGCCAGAACACTCCCGATTTCGGCCATCATTTCCCGTTTGCTTTGTGAGGCGGAGCCGAACTCACCGGAAGCACTCACATCAATAATGAGCATGATGGTCAACTCCCGCTCCTCGGTGAATTTTTTAATATAGGTCCGGCCGGTTCGGGCCGTCACGTTCCAGTCAATGGTCCTCACGTCGTCGCCCGGCACATACTCCCGAACCTCATCGAAGTCCATGCCCCGGCCTTTAAAAACAGAGTGATAGTGGCCCGCAAGCGTGTCATCCACCAGACGGTTGGTCCTGATCTCCACCTGCCTGACCTTTTGAAGAATCTCCTTGCTGATGTGGGTATCCATGATGGTTTCCTTATTTTTGCGGTGTGTGAGTTCCTGCTCAGTACATTAGGGAACCGGGATGGTTTCAAGAATTTTTGTGACCACATCCTCGCTGGTAAGCGATTCTGCTTCTGCCTCGTAGGTGATATTCACGCGATGCCTGAGCACGTCCATGGCAATTGATTTCACATCTTCCGGGGTTACGTACCCACGTCCCTGAAGAAAGGCCAGGGATTTGCTGGCGGTCTTCAGGCTGATGGTGGCCCGTGGAGAGGCGCCGTATTCAATGTAGGGTGTCAGGTCAAGGCCGTAACTTTCCGGTTCTCTTGTGGCGTAAACGAGGCTGACAATATAGTCTTTGACCTTGTCATCCATGTAGATGGTGTTAACCACATGTCTCGACCTGATGATATCTTCCACTTGAACCACGGGGTTAACCTTTGGTGCGGGATCGGTGGTGTTTACCAAATCCAGGATAACCCGTTCCTCGGAGATCGAAGGATAGGAGATCACCACCTTGAGCATGAACCGATCCACCTGGGCTTCCGGCAGGGGATAGGTCCCTTCCTGTTCGATGGGATTCTGGGTGGCCAGCACCAGAAAAGGGTCGGGCAGGTTGTAAGTTTTTTCACCGATGGTGACCTGGTGTTCCTGCATGGCCTGCAGCAGGGCGCTCTGCACCTTTGCCGGAGCGCGGTTGATTTCGTCGGCCAGGATCAGGTTGGAGAAAACGGGGCCCTGTTTGACGACGAAAGAGACATCCCTGGGGTTATAGATCTCCGTGCCGATGATATCGGCGGGCAGCATGTCCGGGGTGAACTGGATCCTGCGAAAGCCGGTCTGGATGGCTGATGCCAGGGTGTTGAGGACCAGCGTTTTGGCAAGACCGGGAACCCCTTCCAGAAGGATGTGTCCGTTTGAAAGGATGCCCACCAGCAGACGCTCAATCAGTATCTTCTGGCCGACGATAACACGACCGATTTCCTGTTCCAGAGGCCGAACCCACGCGGATGCCCGCTGCACTGATTCGTTGATGGTCTGAATGCTGGTGAACTGGGGCCCTGAGGGTTGGGGTCTGACGTCTACCGGGTTTGGGGGGGATTGAAAATCCTCCGCGGATATCTGCCGGGTTTGTTCTCCTGTTTGAATGTTCATGATCCCTCCTTGTTTTATTTTGTGTTTAGCCATTAAGTTTTGTCAGCTGAAGTTGCAGACACATTAATCCCCCAGGCTTACGGTATCCTTTCCTGAACATTACCGGTTGGTAATGGTTTGTTTTTATTTGGGCCTGGCGGCCGGCTATCTCGTTTGGCGGTATGTCAAAAAAGCCAAAACCGGTGGTGGGTGCGAGTGTGAAAACATGGAATGTCCATTGAAAGGTAAGGATTCGGGATCAGTGGAAAATAGCGGCGGTGGTATGGTTTGTGAGAGCAAGACGTGCAACGATGATCCTTTTCAGGAACAGCATAAGGGGATGCGATAAATATTTGCCGAGGCCCTTACTTCTTGCTGTACGGAAGCGAGGAATGATGTAGGAAAATTTTGAGCTTTCCATCATCGTTTCTTACGTAGCCGAAGGTATATTCTACTTTTACGATATTTCCCTTCTGGGGTGTAAAAAAATATTTTCCCATGGCCATTGCCACGTTGCCGTTTATATAGAGTCCGGCATTTTTGAAACGGACGTTTGTCCATGGCTTCAGCGCAAACCCTTTGTCTTCAGGAAAATTCTTATTATGTCCTATCATGTAGGATAAGGCGCCTTCTCTAGTCATCCGAAATTTGTCATCTGAGGCCTTGGTCGGTTTAAACAAGACCTGTCCGGATTGATATGCGTATAACCCATCAACAGCGTCTTTTGCTGCCTGTTTATAGTCTTGACGATCCATGTACTTTTTCCCGATATTCACAAGAGCATCAGCCCAGGCCTTCTGCGCTTCGAGCACTTCCCTTTTGGTGATTTCGTTTTGCTGCCCTGCCCAAACGATGCCTGCGGTGAAGATGACGGCTAACCCCAGGATGATCAGAATCTTAACCGCCCGTAAATTCCTGATGGATGTTTTCATGGCATTATCCTTTCTTGTTAAATGTTTACCCATTTTCAGGGATTTCCGTCTTCCCGGGCCACTCGAAGCGTTTCTTGACCCGGGCCCAGAATTCTCCGCCAAGGATAAAGAAGCTTGTGATGAACAGCTTCAAAGATTATATCCAGCATCCTGAGCCGGGTTTTCTAAGTTGCGAATCATCCGTCAATGAGGCTCTGCACCGCTTTTGCCGCCTGCAGGGCATCGGGGGCGTAGCCGTCGGCGCCTGACTCTTCGGCGAACTGCTTTGAGATGGGGGCGCCGCCTACCAGTGTTTTAATCTTGTCTCTCAAACCTGCACTTTCCAGCGCTTCGAAGACAACCGGTATCTCCTGCATTGTGGTGGTGAGCAGCGCCGAAAGGGCCAGAACATCAGGGGCAGAGGCTTTTACGGACGCAACAATTTTTTCCGTCGGCACATCCACACCCATGTCCTCGAGATCAAATCCGGCGCTCTTGATCATGAGCGCCACGAGATTCTTGCCGATATCGTGAACATCGCCTGCCACCGTCGCAATCAGCACTTTCCCGTTTGACTGGATATCAGTACTTTCCAGAAGCGACTGTATCTCAGCCACCCCCTGCTTCATGGCTTCCGCTGAAATCATCATTTCAGGAAGAAACGCCTCGCCGGCTTCAAAAAGGCGCCCCACTTCCTGAATTCCGGGGACAAGGGCTTCCAGCAGAATTTCGGGTGCGGGTATGCCCCCGTCGCGCGCTTTGCCTACGGCTTCTTTAACACCCTCAATATCTCCACCGATCAATTTTTCCCTAATTTCGTCTTTGATGTCCATGCTTTTCCTCCCTTTCTTTGTCTGGTGGTATCTGCCCAACGGACCGTTCTTACATTCCTGATTATCCTTTCTGTTTTGCCACAATATCACTGAGCGCCTTTTGAAGCGGTTCGGAAAGCGGTTCAACGGTGTGTGAATCCAGGATTTTGGCCAGGTCTTCATGAATTCTGTCGGCCATATCCATTTTTTCATTTTCCCAGGCATCGAGGGAAATATTCTTAATGTATTTCCCCCGCCACAAATCCTTTCTTGCGTGGAGTGCTGTATGGGTCTGGGTGAGATACATGCCGCTTCCCACACTCTTGATGATATCAATGGCAAAGGCGTCGTCATCCACCGGTATGCCCCGCCAGACCCGTCTCGCCATGCTCGCCAGTTCATCGGCATATACAGTGGCGTGCGGTGAATTCACAAGACCCGTATCTACCGCGCCGATGGCCAGAAAGGAATCAAAGGAACAGGTGGCCAGTTCACCGAAATCCCACGTTATTTTTGCGATAGCATCCTGGTTGAATTCCGGCGTTATGGCCCCGAATGCGGAGAGCTGACCCACCAGGGGACCCAGTTTCCGGCACACTTCCAGCTTTGCCATGTCCGTCAGGGCGTTTTCAGGAATACCCCTTATTCCTGCCGTTGCGGGGTCCATGAAAGACGGGGTAGACGCTTCCGTACAGGGAAGACCTTTGTTGAGCAACTGTGCCAGCACAATCCCCGGAAAGGTGGTGGCAAGACAAATGACAAGCGTTCCCGACATGGTGATGGGGCTCGAAAGGCCCCCGATCCCCATGGTGGCGATGCTAATGGGGATATTGTTCTCGGCGCATAATTGAATCTGTTCGCTGATGGCTGAAGGATAGCGGAGCAGTTCCGGATTGATGTGAAGGGTGAAATAGGGTTTTTCTCTGAGTGCGTCACCCCCCCCGCGAATGGCACTCCCCAATTCGATGAGCCCTCTCAAGGCATCCGCGTTTTCACCCGCACCAAAATGGACCGGTTTTGTGGTATTTTTCATCATGGTGGCGCCATCCGCGACGAAATCGCCCGTGGCGATGGGGATGCCGCTGATGTCAATTTCCGGAAGGGCATCGCTGAGTTTTGTCAGAATGGCAATCCCCTCCTGGTCGCCGTTTCTTTTCTCCCGCGTATAGGGGTCAATATAATTGGGTGCCCAGCAGGAAGAGATAAAGCAGGTGTTTCCGGAACCGTATTCCACGTATTCGGTCCCTTCGCGATTCCACCATTTGTAACTGTCGGGGCAGTGCCCCAGGCTTTCTTTCACAAGGTCAGAGGGAAATTGCACCATGCCATCCTCAGCGATATCACAGCCGGCTCCGGACAAGGTGTCGTATGTCTGTTCGTGTTTGTCAAATTTTACGCCGGTGTCTTCGAGATACCCAAGGGTAACGTCTATGATTCTATCCACCGCCTGGGGGGACATGATTTCCATCCGGTTCGGGAAAGCCCGGACGCCGGTTTTTTTTTCTGAACCCATCATCAACCTCCTTTACCAAAATGTTTGAAATGCGTTTTTGAAGCATAAATTTATGCCAGTGTCAGTTCCGTTTGAAAATGCTCGGACCAGCTTGATTGAACCATTTCCCTGATTTCACGATCGGCCGGTCCCAGCGCAATGAGAAAATTCCCCGCTTGCTTATGGTCGATTTCAGACACCCTCACATCATCATGAACCGCCTGAACATAAAACTGCCGGTTGTTTTCCGAACAAAACCCTTTGACCCGGTAAACTTGATCCGCCCATTCCTTCAGCCAGATGACCAGTTGGTCCACCGGAACCGGATCAAATTTCAAAACAAATTTGTCGATTCCAGGGGTCTGTTTGACCAGCAACCCTTTCATGGTTCCCCTGTGCCAGCTCAGTCCTTGTATCTGCGCGTCATCTGGGATACGCGAAAAAGAGGTCTTGATGATCGGGACTTCATTATTGAGCTCAAAGATTCCCTTTTCGACCTTTTTCACTTCTTCGGGTGTAGAAAGGTCTGTTTTATTGATCAACAGCAGATCGGCGCCCTGAACCTGTTCCATGAGAACCGGTACCATATCTGACAGCTTTCTGAAATGTTTGGCATCGACCACACAGATGGACCCGCTGTAATGGAACGTGTCGGGGGAAAGTTTTTCCAGCATGCCGGTTACTTCGTGCATCCCGAAAGGATTTGCCAATCCCGAACTTTCCACGAGGAGGTTGTCGATTCCCATCTCTTTGGTTTTTAAAATGGCGTCGATAAATTTATCCGAACGGCATACACAGAAAATGGACCCGTCAACGATTTGTTCAATGACCATGCCTTCTTTTTCAAGAACCGCTGCATCGACGCCTTCCTGCCCGAATTCATTTACGATGAGCGCCACTTTGTCATTTTCAAAAACCTTCAGGAGGTTTTTCATGAGGGTCGTTTTTCCGGCTCCTAAAAAACCGGTGATCAGATAAATGTCAATCAATGTTTCCTCCTACAGAAGCGCCTTTATCTTTGAGAATAGTTCTTCCCGACTCGGAATAATGGAACTGTAAGCCAATTCCCCGTTGATGTACATGCTGGGAAGTTTCCCAACCCCCATCTTTTTACATCGGGAAATAGATTCTTTTTCAGTGAATTTATATTCCACCACATCAATGGCATCTCCAAAATGTTCTTTTGCATCCGTTGCCGCTCCCATCATGTACGTACAAGCGGCACATGATATGGAGTCCAGTGTAAATACTTCGACAAAAGGTTTCTTGAGGTTCTCGTAATCGGGCAGCACGATTTCTATGGGATCTTCTTCTACCGCCGTATAGTCTTTAATGATTTCTCTTGCTTTTTCCGTATCTCGAACGGCCTGCTGTATGACAATCGTGTTTTCGATGGGCAGGTCATAAGGCATATCACACCCGGGAGCGATGATCAGTTTTTCATGACCCACTTTGTCCAGAAGATCAACAACATATTTCATGTTATCCTGTTGCGTACCGTGAAGCATCACCGTTGTAAGCGGAATGTTGCCGCCGATGACAACATCATATTTGTCCGTAATCTTTTTGGCTTCAACCATGTCAATGTTTTCGTCCACTGAAATGGAATCGGGGTTTGTTTGACACATGGGTTCAATGTTGGGACCCGCATTTCCACACACAAAAAAGGAGGAAAGCGCCCCCTTGCTACGGATGTGATCAAAGACCTGCCTGTAGGGTTCCGATAATAATGCGTTGAAATGTTTCGGCGAAACCTGTGACACCAGGGGACAGACAACTGAAATTACGTCCATGCCGGCTTCAATGAAGTAGTCACACATGGCTTTGGCGATTTGGGTGGCATATTTGAGCAGGTTTTTGCAATATTCAGGGTCCATGGCCATATCCATGAAAAAAGACTGGCCTCTTAAATGGGATGCCAGGGTGAGAGGGCCGGTAAACAAACCGTAAAGCGCTGTGTCATCGCCCACTTTTTCCTTCACTTCTTTCATGGCGCCCAGAATCATGGGAAGCCTGCCTTCATCCTTTGAAGGGATTTGAGACGGAATCTCTTTGGTCTTCGCCAGGGGATGGGATTTTACGGAAGGGGGGTTGTTTTCCGCCCACAACAATTCGCAACCCAGGATTTCCGCTTCTATCTGCAAATCAAACACTACCGGCATCCCATCAGGCTGGTAGATCTTCTTGACTTCAAGCAGGGATTCAACCAGCTTTTCCTTATCCTGCAGTATCTCCCTTGCACTATAGCCCTTCAGTTTTCCCGCATGTACGCCGGCAAACGGCACCCATGGGACCTGGTCCACCTTTTCTTTCTTTAACAGGCTGATAATTCTTTCTTTTCCGTTCATGGTGTCTCCTTTCTGTGTGCTGTTTTATTGCCGAGGTCTTTATCCATCGCCCTTTTTTTTATGATAAAAGGTTTTTTACATGGCGAAGAAGGGTGTCTTTTTCGAAAGGTTTAGCCAGGTACCCGTCGGCTCCCTCCGAAATGGTTCGATTTTGATTCTCCTCGCTGTCATAACCGGTAATGATCAGTATCTTTATGTGCGCGGTTGCAGGGTTTTGCTTGATTTGCCGGCACACCTCAAAGCCGTCCTTTCCGGACATGTGGATGTCCAGAATAATCAGGTTCGGCTGAAATGTCGGGACCTTTACCCCCGCCTCAAACCCTTCCGCGGCTGTTTCCGTTTCATATTGATATGCTGAAAGGGTTTTCTCAATTATTTCCCGAATGGCGGGATCATCATCGACAATTAAAATCCTTTTCCCCGGTGGCTTGTAGTTTGCCAGGGGATACATTCCCTTCTGACGGGCAAAGGCTTCCAGATCTTTTTTTAAGATTCTATAGTGACCCCCGGGGGTGAGTGATGCTTTCAATTCTCCTGACTTGACATACTTCCAGAGGGTTACCCGGCCGATGGCACAATACTTGGCGGCCTGCGGCACGGTAAATACTTCTTGATTCATTTTCCCGGATCTCCTAAAGAGTGACAGTTAGAAACAGAATAAACAATATGAACGTCCTGAACATATTCCTGGAAAGAACTATTTGTCAATCAAAAAGTGATGTGTCTGGATAGGATGTGTCACGGGGCGGATGATTTATTGATCGGAAGGTTTCCATTTCCGGGCTTGAGTCCTCGGGTCAATTTATTCTTGGATTGCAAATGCCCTTGACAACTTTTCCACAACAAAACCATAATGCAGATCACAAACAATTTCCTTTGTTGCAGCCACCGCAACTTTTCCAGGGGTTTTCTTTTGTACTTTCCAACAGCTGACGTCGAAGTTGCCATATGGGTTCCCCCGGTGGTGGCATTTGTCATATCTTTTTTCACTTCCATGGGCGGCGTATCCGGGGCGTTTCTGCTGCTCCCCTTTCAGATGTCCTTTTTAGGGTATACCAACCCGTCCGTCAGCGCCACCAACCAGTTGTTCAATATCGTGGCCATTCCCAGTGGTGTTTATCGATACTGCAGGGAAGGGCGAATGGTGTGGCCGCTGACATGGGTGGTGGTGGCGGGGACCCTGCCCGGGGTTTTCATCGGGGCGTTCGTGCGGATTGCCTACCTGCCGGATCCGAAAGCCTTCAAACTTTTTGCAGGCGGGGTGCTGCTCTGGATAGGGCTGAAGATGGCTCTGGATTTGCTGAAAAAAAAGGGAGGGGCTGAAAAAGCGGCTGCTGAAAAGCGATTCCAGGAGCTGGTGCGTCATCATGAAAAGGCCTCGACACAGGGAAAATCCACGGATCAACTGTTCACTCCTGCGGTAAAGGTGACCCATTTCAACCTATCGCGCCTGGGTTACACATTTTATGGTGAACAGTTCGATGTCTCGTTCTGGGGCATCTTTGTTTTGAGTCTCATGGTGGGCGTTGTGGGGGGGGTATACGGCATCGGCGGGGGTGCCATCATTGCCCCCTTTTTTGTGACTATTTTCAGATTGCCGGTCTACACGGTGGCTGGCGCGGCCCTCATGGGGACTTTTGTTACTTCAGTGGCCGGCGTTGCCTTTTACCAGCTGATGGCACCGTTCTACCCAAACATGTCCGTGGCGCCGGACTGGCTGCTGGGCATCATGTTCGGGCTTGGGGGAATGGTGGGGATGTACCTGGGGGCCAGTTGTCAAAAGTTCGTTCCGGCAGGGGCCATCAAATGGATGCTGGCGGGAATAATTCTGCTCACGGCCGGTAAATACGTTTTGGGCTTTTTCGGTTGATTGCGGGGATACGGGTCTTTCACCTATTTTTCTGAGGTGGTTGTGCGTGCATCCGCACTTTTCGCGGCATTCAGATGCAACAGCAAAATGCGCCGAACCTCTTCGATGGTCAGGGGGTGCCCCTGGCAGGAGTGACCACTTCGCACAATGAATTCGGATTCCACATAATCCACGTGAGCACTCTTGTATTCCACCACGCCGTCATCTCCTTCGGTGGGATCCCCTTCGCCCTGAACCGAAATAATGGAATGCCCTTTGACACCGGGCGCCAATGGGATGTCTGCAAGGGCCAAGAGTGCCGGATTCTTGGGGCTCATGCTGTCGATGCTGGTGCGGCCTTCACTACGCCACTCCTCAGGAACTTCCGCTGCCGCCAGGGCCTTGCTCAGGATAACCGTCTGTTTAACGATGTCCACAGGGAGATAAACCAGCCTGCGAACCAGGTTTCGGACCCAGTCGCCTGCCAGGAAGCTGCCCCGGTGCGGGGTGGAGATGAAGACGACCCGTTTCACAAAGGGCAGGGCGTCAAATACCGCTCTTTTCTGGATCAACTCCCGCTGTTCGGGTGTCAAGTCCAGCTCTTTTAACCCTTTCCCGGTCACTGTCCTGATAATCTTTTCATCGGTATCGGTGGCTGTTAGTTTTGTCAGCAAGCCTCCCTGGCTGTGCCCGATGATGACCATGTTCCGCAAGGCTTGATTCCGGCCCTCCGGGTCCAGCTCCTCGACTCTCTTGGCCAATGATTTTCGAAACTGTCTGGCTGAAAGATTAATGGCTTTACCGCTGTCATAAAAATAAAACCCGAACATGCAGTGCTTCCGAAGGATCGGGTCCGCAATAAGGGTGTTAACCATTTCCACCCACCAGACTGGACTGCTGGCGGTACCATGAACAAAGATGACGGGGATTTGTGCCGGGTTATAGGGTTTGAGAAAATAGAGGCCGGTGGGAATGGCACCTTTCCCCGTAAAAAACCCGGTAATATCCAACGTCCATAGATCAGGCTGATTGAGGTTATAGGCCAGTTGGGCGCTCAGGTCGCTTTCAAGGGGCACGGATTTACCATGAACTTCCACCCAGGTTCGATCAAAAGGCGCGTAAAGCTCCATGGAACCGGTCAGGGTTCCACTTTCGAATGATTGAATATCACGTGCGATTCGCATTAAAAGGGTTCCGGGCGATGAGAGTTTGATGGGCAATTCAGCCGTTTTTTTGCCCACGGCGATAAAGGGAACCCCTAGTCCGGCGTCCCGGTTTCTACGACTGAGACCGTAGATATCCAGTCGGTCCGCGGCAACGATCTTTGAGACCTGATCCAGTTTTACGGGAAAATCTTGAGCATTGAGGGATAGATCAATGCTCCCGAAGGGCAATGGCCGCACTCCTGCTTCAAAAACCAGATTGCCCTTGGCGTTGGTCAACGCCTCTGCAAGGGAAATGTTGTAAATGTCGCATGCCAGGCGATAACGTCGATTAAATGGATTTGCGGGCTTGTTTCGGGTGTTATTGAAAAGGTAAAAATAAGCATAGATAGCAGCTGCCAGATAATATTGCCGGTTTTCGGGAAGCGGGCTGTCATCCAGGTCTCTCAGGGTATATTTGGCCGTGAAATAATTTAATTCAGCCAGGGCAAAAAGCAGGTCCCGGCGGTTATCCGTAAGGGCCTTTTGGTGGAGTTCGTTGAGGCATTTCAAAGGATGCTCTCTAAAATAAACGCCCATGTTATAGCGCTGCAATACATTCTTGGAGGTGGCGCTGTACTGTTCATCCAAAAAGGCATTGGCGTTGATTTGCTCATAGGCTTTTCGAAATCCCACATCCTTGGTTCCGATGGAGGCGCATCCGCTTACAAGCAGTATCAGTAAGGCCGAGAGAAACAGAATGAAACGTTGTGGGTTGTGTATTATTTCTTTTTTCACCTGGCTAACCTCCCATACCGGGGAGCCCCCGCCGGATCTGTATGGAAAAATCTTGGTGTTGATCCAGCCCTTTGGCCCGTTCGTTGATGATGCTCTTTCGTTTGAGGGTTTCAAAAGGAAGGGATTGGTTCAGCAGACCGTTTTCATAGGCCATTTCATCCAGTTGGCCATTGAGCAGAATGCGCCAATCCCATCTGGTTTTTCCGGTGTAGGGGCGTGTATGGCCGCGAATCTGGGTGGTGCAGTTGCCGGTGAGGGCATTGTACCATTCGGGTTGGATCTTGAGCCGGTTGATATAATGTATGTAGTCGAGAAATATCTTGCGAAAAACCGCCTTTGAACCGTTTAAGCGGTAAAGGTAAACGGTTTCATCTTTTCGATAATTGGTACGGAGCCGTACCAGATCCCGTTCATCCGCCACCACATAAAATAATTCATACTGGCGGAAAAATCCTTTGATGGTGGAGTAGTCTTCCCCTTTTTCTTTCCGTGTTTCAATGGAGATGCACAGATATTGATTACCTTCGAAGCCAAAACTGATCATGGTATGGGAGATATATTTGATTCCCCAGTTCACCAGGTATAAGTCGATGGTATCCAGTTTTGAGACATCAAAGGTTTGATCATAGTGCTGGGGGGTATAGTTGGTTTCGCTGCGGTAGTCGCAATTGCGGATATTGTGGACCGTTACCCGGTCGCCGTCAATATCGGCATAGGGGAGGACCGCCACATCCGCCTGCCAGTCCCGGTCGTTGGAGGGTTTCATGGCAAAATATCCCGAAAGAACTATGGCGAACAGGGCGAAAAAAATCGCGTATGACAGACCTTTGGGCCGCAGGAAAAACAGAACCGCCAGTTGGATCAGGGCAAAGAGAATGGACAGCACGGGCCTGGCCGGATTCGGCAGGCAGGAGAAGAAGATCGCCAGGGCACCCCATGCGGTCATTGTGCACAGTATGAGCCAGAGAAGAATATTGCCGATCACTTTCAACAATAGATGTGCCATGGACATCCTATTTTTCAACAATGTTGACGTCGTACAGTTCTATTGATTCAAACAATGCATCGTAATGGTAGGCATCATCCGGGGGAAATCAGATTTTTCATGGCGGAAAACCCCTTTTTAAGAAGGGCCTCCCGGCTGATCATTCCCTTAAAAAGCCCTTGATCATCGACCACCGGCAGCCTTTTGATGCTGTGCTCGGTCATTAAAGAAATGGCTTCATCGATGCCGGCGCCCTCACCAATGGTGACCAGATCGGTTTTCATGACGGCTTGTACCGGTTGATCCCCCAATTTTTCCCGGACTTTGCCGGTGTGTCCGGGTTTGGCGGAAAACGGCACCAGTCGTGACAATACTTCCCAGACGCCGGGCGCCTGATCCGAAAAGGCCGACAGGAGGTTGCGATCGGAGATGAGGCCCAGAAGATGTCCATTTGGGTCTACCACTGCAACCCGCTGAATGTCGTTGTTGTCGATAATGGAGAGAACTTCGTGTACCGGCGTATCAGGTGCCACGGTTTGCGTGTCCCGACGCATGATTTCCGAGACATATTGGGAATTTTCAATGTGGACGTGGTGATTTTGCATCTCTTCCCAATCGGGTGCCTCGCGTGTAATGGTCTGAAAGATGTCCATTCGGGAGACAATACCTGTCAAAAGGCCTGCCTCATCCACCACGGGCAACCGCTTTACCTCCTTTTTCAGCATGGTGTCAACGGCATGGGTCAGCGGATCGGCCTCCTGAACGGTGATGGCGGGCAGGGTCATGATATCCTGAGCGGTTTTTTTGCACAGGCCTTCGACCACGGTCTTCAACCTTTCCCGGTCCGATTGGGCCATGAGTGCCAGTCGTACGGGCATTCCGGCACGATAGATGAGATCGCTCTGGGAAACGATCCCCACGGGCCGGTTTTCAGGGTCCACCACCGGTACGCCGGTGAAATTGGCGGAAAGCAGTTTTCTCATCACTTGGTCAGCCGGCGCTTTTGTTTTCACCGATATCGGTTTGGGCGTCATCACATTTCTCACCCGGGTTTGGGGCGGGAACAACCGCTTTTGTGTTCGATGGGAGGAGACCATGAGCGGGCGGATTCCCAGAATACCGTCAGAGACCATTTCCTGAAGATCCGCGATTGCCGCATGCGCTTCTACTGAGGGCAGAACAATTTCGATCTTGACGGGCTGGTTGGTGGATAGGTCCATAATTTTCTGTGTGGATACTTCTCCGTTTTCGTAGCACCCCTCGGTCCCCTTGAAAACAACCAAACGCGCAGGTGCCCTCAGTTTTCGAACATACTCCAGAACGGCTTCGGACAGGTGTTTCCCATCACACCGTGCCCCTTCACTGGTGTAAATCTCTATCACAACGTATGATTGCGCCAAGTCTACCTCCCTTCAAGCGTGGCTTTCACCAGCCACAAACCCGCTACCACCAACAGGGCCCCCCCGATGTTGTTAACCAGAAGATTGGTCAAGGCGATATGGCTGCCGTTTCGCAGATAATTGACTGACTCCAGGGCATAGGTGGAAAAGGTGGTAAGGGCCCCCAGAAAGCCTGTTATGAAAAACAACCGAGCTTCAGGGGTGAACCATTGTGTCCGTCCCGCCAGGCCGAAGGCGATGCCGATCAGGAGACAGCCGATCATGTTTGCAGCAAAGGTCCCCCACGGAAACCCCACGCCGATGAACCTGCCGCCCGCAAGGCCCAGGCCGTAGCGGCAAAGTGCGCCCAGCCCACCCCCCGCCATGATCAAGAGAATTTTTATCATGTAAATTTCCTTAGCGGTTCGGTGCCGTTTTGTTCAGATTGTGCCTGCCAATAGAAAATGTTGAACACGATACCGCTTCCCGCAGGATTATTCAAGAGCACAGCGTATGCCTTGACAAATAAGCTTGAAACGGTACATATTGGACCGTAATAATCAGGGCCGGACTCTGTTCGGACAAACTTCATGTCCCGGGGATGGACACCATGAAAAATATGCGAATACATCTGTTGCTTCTCTTATGTCTTACCGCTCTGGCAACCGTTTCCTGCGGTCTTTTCGTTCAGGATCTGCCCAATGGGCAAGTGCCTCACCCTGATATCCACGATCATTTTGTTACCATCGATGATGTCAGATATCACTACACCGAATACCCCGGTCCGGGACAGGATATTTTTTTACTTCATGGTTTTGCGTCTTCCACCTACACCTGGGAGAAAGTCGCTCCGATCCTGCAAGCCCATAGGTACCATGTGTGGGCATTGGATATGAAAGGATCCGGGTGGTCCGATAAACCTGAAGAGGCTGACTACGCACCACCGCAACTGACGGAGGAAGTAAACGCCTGGATGGATAAAATGGGGCTTCGGAAGGTGGTGCTTGTTGGGAATTCTCTCGGTGGTGCCATCGCCTGGAACATGGCCCTGGTCCATCCCGAAAAGGTGAAAAAGCTGGTGCTGATTGATGCCGCAGGCTTTATGAACGACATACCCTTTCCGGTACGTCTTGCGGGTCTTCCCGGAGCAGGGGGCGTTGCAAGGTTGGTTTTCGGTCGCTGGGTGATTCAGGATATCTACAAACAGGTCTACTTCGCCCCCGCATCCGTTACGGCTGAACAGATTGATGCCTACTATAACCGCCTCCGTACCGAAAATGCCTTTGGTGCTTTGACCGCACTGGGGCGCGCCATATCGGCAATTTCCTTCGAGGAATATGCCATGCGCATTCCCGAAATCCAGGTGGATACCCTGATTATCTGGGGCCGGGATGATGCCTGGATTCCGCTTCAGGACGGCTTTAAATTTAAAGAAGCCCTACCCAATGCAACGCTGGAAGTAATCCCTTTTTGTGGCCATGTTCCCCAGGAGGAAAAACCGGAAGAAACCGCCCAATTAATCATCGATTTTCTCGCTGAAAAGTAAGGGCCTCGGAATCGGGGTTATCCGCATTTCCAATTTTGAATTGGAAATGCGGAAGTATTTTCAGACTACACGTCCACAGAGGCCAGTCCCAGCGCTTTGCGTTTTCCTTCAATGTGCCTGCGAATGAGTACTGCCGCCTTTTCCGGGTCGGGCTCCACGGCAAAAGTGGCGCCAACCACGTCGTTTAAGCCCTCGGTCAGCAGTTTGACCACATTCATGCTGCCGGCAATGGGCGGCATGGGACCCAGAACCGTTGTAACGCCCGAGGCCACAAAATAGGTTCCGATGGTCACCGCCTTTTCGGAGTACCACTCGGGGGCGGCGCCGGCAATGGGCAGGTCGCTGATATCCACGCCAAGGGCATTGGCCAGGGCTGAGACCAGCACCAGGATGCGAACGTTGTCCACACAGCTTCCCAGATGCAGCACCGGTGGAATGCCTAAGGAACCGCACACTTCCTTGAGACCCGGGCCCGCCATCTCAATGGCTTCAGGGACCTTGAATCCTGCCTTGGCATTGGCCACGGAAACACATCCCGTATCCACCACCAGCACGTCATTTTCGATGAGCCGTTTCGTCAGGGTCACATGTCCGTAATCATGTTTGATTTTGGGGTTGTTGCATCCCACGATCCCGACAGCGCCGCGAATCTTACCGGCCTTGATGGCGTCAAGTAAAGGGTCGGGTGTGCCCCCCAGGGCCCCGACAATGGTCTCCACGGAAAATCCCCCTATGGCGTTGACCGGCTCCACCGGAATGTAGATTTTGCCACGGGCCACAAAATTATTGACCGCTTCCGTCACCAATTCCATGGCCATCTGCTCGGCATTTTCGGGATGAAATTCCCGATGTTCCATGCCGGGAAAACGGGCTTTGTCGCTGGTGCTGATCATCTTCGTATGGTAGCAGGCGGCCACGGTGCCGAGAGACGGCATAATGCACTGGTAATCCACCAGCATCATTTCCACAGCCCCCGTGGAGAGCACCAGTTCCGTCATCAGGTGATTACCCGCCATGGGGACCCCATGGCGCATGAGCAGTTCATTGCCGGTGCAGCAGACGCCGGCAAGATTGATCCCACGCGCGCCTTTATCTTTTGCCAGGGTGATCATGTCAGGGGATTCGCAAGCCTTTAGAATCATCTCGGAAACCACCGGGTTGTGACCATGGACGATGATGTTGACCTGGTCTTCTTTCAGAACACCCACGTTCACCGTGGTGGGTTTGGGAGTCGGAATGCCAAACAGGATGTCCGACACCTCGGTGGCGATCATGGATCCGCCCCAGCCGTCGGAAAGCGAATTGCGAAGGGCCTGCAGCAACAGGCTCTGCCATCCGTTGTCCACGCCCATGTGGGTTCGGTGCATCATTTCAGAGGTTTCACGGTCGATGCCACGTGGTGTGATGCCGACTTTTTCCCAGAGGTCCCGGCGCTTTTGAGGCGCTCTGGATACCAGTTTGATCTGTTTCTGGCGCATGCCGTAGTCTTCCATCATGGCTTGTGCCAGTTCACCCGCCAGGGGCAGGGGCTCCTTGCCTTCCGTGTCGATGCCGTATTCCGCGGCGACCTGTTTCAGCTTTTCGACACTCCGAATCTGGTATCCCGGGGCCTTTCCTTCGGCTACACTGGCCAGCACTTCCACCAGGTCTCGGCCGTGGTCTGAATGAGAAGCGGCCCCGGCCGCTATCATGCGGCACAGGTTCCGGGCCACAATGATGTCCGCATCGGCGCCGCAGACACCTTTCTGGGGTCCTTCGCCGAAAGGGTCCACTCGACAGGGGCCCATGATACAGATCCGGCAGCTCAATCCCAGGTCACAGTATCCGCATTGGGGTTGCTGGGCCTGAAGCCTTTCCCATACGGTTTCTACCTGATCTTTTTCCGCCTTCTCCAGAAGCAGTTGGCCATCTTGTGTAATGGTGAGATCCTCAAATTTCTTATCCATCTTTCTCTCCTTATGGTTGAAAGCGCAATATCACAGGGACAGTTGTGCCCTTTTTGCAGCGGTTAACAGGGAAAAGGCCGGGGACAAGGACATCTCTTCAGCCTCCCGGGACACGGACCTGGCCACTTCATCGGTCTTTCGTTTCAGGGCATCGGTGCTTTCTTCGAAGGTCAGTGCGTCTGATTTACACACATCCACACAGGCTGGAATGAGTCCCTCCGCCTGCCGCTGATCACAGTTGTCGCACTTGACGGCAACGGTTTT
>Ga0233431_1002127_pt1 | contig 29410 bp, 25 predicted proteins | sample SI_118_April2016_FD_179867 | JGI IMG/M metagenome (GOLD analysis project Ga0233431, IMG submission 179867) | Seawater microbial communities from Saanich Inlet, British Columbia, Canada - SI_118_April2016_200_MG | ecosystem: Environmental > Aquatic > Marine > Inlet | place: Canada: British...
GTGATATCCTAAATGAAGTGGATTTGACAAAGGCTTTTGAGAGTGAGGTGTATGATGTGGTCTTCCATTTCGCGGCATTAAAGGCTGCCGGTGAATCCATGGATGAACCAGGAAAATATGCTCATCACAATATCACCGGGTCAATCAATATACTCAATGCCATGGTTGAGTTTGATGTGAAGAAAATGATATTCTCCTCTAGTGCCGCGGTATATGGTTACCCGGAATATTTACCTATTGATGAAAACCATCCAACCAAACCAGTCAATTTTTATGGATTTACAAAACTGGAAATTGAAAGAATTCTAAAATGGTATAGTGAATTAAAGGGTCTGCGATTTGCCGCACTACGATATTTCAACGCCGCCGGTTATGATGTGAAGGGACGGATTACCGAAATGGAAAAAAACTGCGCTAATCTCCTGCCCATTGTCATGGAAACGGCCGCCGGAACCAGGGAAAAGGTTCTAATTTTTGGAGATGACTATGATACGGCAGATGGCACCGGAGTAAGAGACTATATCCATGTTAATGATTTGGCCACTGCCCATATCAAAGCCATGAGTTATCTGGAAAGTGATAATAAAGACCTCATTGTCAACCTGGGAACAGGGATCGGCTATTCTGTATTGGATGTGATAAATGGAACCAAAAATATCACCCAAAAAGCTGTACCATACAAAATTGTTGGAAGACGTTCTGGTGACCCCGATGACCTGGTAGCAAAATCAAACTATGCGGCTGACCTATTAAACTGGAAACCCCAGTATTCTGATTTAGAAACACTCCTCAAGAGTATGTGGGAAATGTATGGGGGGAGATAGAGTTTCCTGTTTGCCCGCCCGAGGAGGGCCTGTCCGCCGCAGGCGGGGAAGCCTCAACACTCAGATCTGGAAACTCTCATCCAGAGCATGTGGAAAATGTACAACTCAATTATAACTTTTTACAAAAAGATTAAATAATGAATATTCTATCTCTAATCGGACGAGATACCCCATTAATATCAGATTTACCGCAACGAAATAGTGAAATTAATGAAATTGTTTCACAATCTAGATTCTTAGTGTTGGGCGGCGCAGGTTCAATTGGTCAAGCTGTTGTCAAGGAGATTTTCAAGCGGAATCCAATTAAACTCCATGTAGTTGATATTTCAGAAAATAATCTAGTTGAGCTCGTGCGAGATTTGCGAAGTTCATTTGGATATATTGAGGGTGATTTTAAAACATTTGCATTAGATATTGGATCATTGGAATTTGATGGATATTTTAGGAATGAAGCATCTTTTGATTATGTACTAAATCTATCAGCTTTAAAGCATGTAAGAAGCGAGAAAGACCCGTATACTTTGATGCGAATGATAGAAGTAAATATTATTAATACCATAAAGACAATTAAGCTATCTATAGAGTCTGGAGTAAAAAAATATTTCTGCGTTTCAACCGATAAAGCAGCCAATCCAGCTAATATGATGGGTGCATCAAAAAGAATAATGGAAATGTTTTTATATCATTATAGCAAGCATATAAAAATTTCAACTGCTCGATTTGCAAATGTCGCATTTTCCGATGGCAGTTTATTGTTTGGTTTCCAACAACGTTTATTAAAAAATCAACCCATTGCAGCACCAAATGATATCCGCAGATATTTTGTAACTCCGCAGGAATCTGGTGAAATCTGTTTACTGTCGAGTCTATTTGGTGATAATGGAGATATATATTTTCCAATTTTGGATGAAAACATAAATATGATTAAATTTTCTGATATTGCTAAGAAGTTTCTACAGCTTAACGGATATGAACCAATAGAGTGTAATAGTGAAGTTGATGCAAGATTGAAGGTAAAAGAATTGAAGGGTCAAAAAAAGTGGCCTTGTTATTTTTCTAATAGTGATACTACTGGTGAAAAGGAATATGAGGAGTTTTTCTTAAAAGATGAGGATGTTGATTTTACCCGATTTGAATCATTAGGGATAGTTAAAAATAATTCTCATGCTCATTCAAAATCTTTAGAGCACTTTTTAAATGATATTTCAGAATTGAAATTGGCTAGTGGTTGGTCAAAAGAGGTGATCGTTAAATTATTTCAAAACCTACTACCAAATTTTACACATTATGAAAAAGGTAAGAACCTAGATGGGAAAATGTAGAATTCGTCTCATTTGCAATTATTACAATAAAAACTTGGTTCAACAATGAGTAAATATATCCCATTGTCAGTACCCTCTATTAACGGTAATGAATGGAAGTATGTTAAGGAATGTCTGGATACAGAATGGGTGTCATCAGCAGGAAAATATGTTAATTTATTTGAACAGAGAATTGCAGAATATACAGGCTCGAAATATGCAGTTGCCTGTGTCAATGGAACGTCAGCCTTGCAGATCAGCCTTCAACTTGTAGGCGTTCAACCTGATGATGAGGTCATAGTACCAACATTAACCTTCATTGCACCTGTCAACGCAGTTGTTTATAACAATGCAAATCCAATATTTATGGATGCAGATAAGTATTACAACATTGATGCTGAAAAGACTATCAAGTTTATTCTTGAAGAAACAGCATTTGAGAATGGTTTTACATACAACAAAATTACTAAAAAACGTATATCAGCTATTATACCAGTACATGTGTGGGGTAATGCTTGCTGGATGGATGAATTAGTAGACGTATGTTTTGAAAGAAATATTTCCATTGTCGAAGATGCAAGTGAAAGTCTCGGTACATTCTATACTAAAGGGAAGTACTCAGGTAAACATACTGGTACAATCGGTAAACTGGGCTGTATATCGTTCAATGGAAACAAAATTATTACCTGTGGTGGTGGTGGCGTAATTCTAACTGATGAATGTGATTTAGCAGATAAAGCACGCTATTTAACAACGCAGGCCAAGGATGATCCTACAAAGTACATTCATCATGAAATTGGCTATAATTTTCGGCTTACAAATATTCAGGCAGCATTGGGAGTCGCTCAATTAGAACAATTACCAATTTATTTAGAAAGGAAAAGAGAAATCCATCTGAAGTATGTTTTTGAAATTAATAATCTTGAAGGGCTTTCAATTGCAGAAACACCAGGATATGCTAATAATAATTGCTGGTTAAATATTTTACAATTTGATACAAATATTTATAAAAATAAAATTGAATCAATAATTTCAAAGCTTGATGAAGATGGTATACAAACAAGACCAGTTTGGTATTTAAATCATTTGCAGAAACCTTATAAATTGTCAAGAAATTTTGAAATAACAATGGCTCGAATGCTATATAACATATCCTTGTGTATACCGTCAAGTGTCCAATTATTACCACATCAAATAATTAGGATAATTCAACTATTAAAAGGAATAAAATAATTATGAAAAATATTGTCGTTATAGGTGCAGGAGGGCTTGCAAAAGAAATAGCCTTTTTAATTGACGAAATAAATAGTCAAAATTCTGAATGGAATATTTTAGGATTCATTGATAACAACAATGAGAATATTGGTCAAAATAATGGAAAATATAGAATTTATAATACCGATGAATGGTTAATAAATTGCAATGATAACATAAGTATTGCATTTGGAATTGGGGAACCGATTATTATAAAAAAGCTATTAGTTTCATTTAAAAAGAATAAAAACATATTTTATCCAAATTTAATTCACCCAAATGTTATCGGCGACTGGGATAATATAAGTATGTCTGAAGGAAATACCTTGTGTTCTGGTAATATATTTACGACTGATATAACGATAGGGTCCTTCAACTGTTTCAATCTATCATGTACGATTGGGCATGATAGTATAATTGGAGATTTTAATATTATAAATCCATCAGTAAACATATCAGGAGGAGTTAAACTAGGAAGTGAAATACTTCTTGGTACAGGCTCACAAATATTACAGTATAAACAAATATGTAATAAAAATATTATTGGCGCAGGTGCAGTAGTGTCAAAAAATATTGATGAAAGTGGAGTATATGTCGGAATACCTGCTAGAAAGATAAAATGAAACAATCTAAAACCGTATTGCTGACAACCATTTACCCTGCTGCCAAAAATTTTATGGATAGTTTTTTTGAATCACTACAAAAACAAACTTATAAAAATTTTGATATTTTGGTTATCAATGATGGGTTTAAAAATTTCTCCTCACATAAAACACAATATTCTGATTTGAATTTAATTGAAATATTATCTTCAGAATCTCCTGCAAAAAATAGAGAAGTTGGTATAAAGAAAGTTATCGAACTTGGATATAAATTTTTAATTTTTGGGGACTCTGATGATTTTTTTTCAGAAAATAGAATTCAAGAATCTATTAAAGCATTAAAACACAACGATATTGTCATAAATGAATTAACATTATATAAAGACGACAATTATTGTGTCGATAATTTTTTAAAAAATAATTTGGATGATACAAATCCGTTGAACGAAAATATAATAGATGGGAATATTTTTGGTTTTTCAAATATTGCAATTCGAGTTAATATAATAGAGCAGCCAATTGATTTTAATAGTCAAATTATTGCTGTTGACTGGTTTTTTATTTCAACACTATTTTTACAAAATAAATGGCTTAATATAATTTTCTTGAAAGATGTTGTTACCTATTATAGGCAATATAATTCTAATACAATTGGGTACTCATTAATGCTAGATAGGAAAAAGTTAGATATGGGTTTAAAAGTAAAATATATACATTATATGACACTTATAAACTATTGTGAAAAATATAATTATAATAATTTAATTGGTGTTTACAAAGAGAAATTTAAACAAATCAAAAACTTAAACAAGAAATTAATTAACAAATCATTTAAAAATAAATATATTTGTGTTGTAAACTCCAACATTGATAAAATATTTTCTGGATGGTGGAGTGAAATTATTATGCTGGAGGATTTCTATAATTATGAGAATTAAAATTAGTAATAAAAAGGATATTTATAATTATTGTGAACCCTATATAATTGCTGAAATTGGTTCTAATCATAATGGTGATATGGGTTTAGCAAAAAAACTGATAGAGAGTGCCAAAGAATGTGGTGCTGATGCAGTAAAATTTCAATCCTGGACACCCGAGTCCCTTGTTGCAAAGGAAGAATATGATAGAAACCAATCTTATGACGATGGAGATGGGGGCAAAAAACATTTTGGATCACTTAAAGAAATGGTTGAGAAATATTATTTAAGAGAAGATCAGCATATTGAGCTTAAAAATTATTGTGACTCCATCGGTATTGACTTTTGTTCAACTCCATTTTCCAAACAAGAAGTTGATTTATTATTTAAGTTAAATGTTCCTTTTTTCAAAATAGCTTCAATGGATGTTAACAATTTAGAATTATTAAAACATGTGGGTCAATTTAAAACACCTGTGGTTCTTTCTACTGGGATGGCAACTTTGGCGGAAATTGAAATTGCAGTTAAAACATTAGAGAGCGCGGGATGTAACCAAATTATTATTTTACATTGTATTGCAATCTATCCGCCAAAGAACGAAGATATTAATTTGAATAATATTAAAATGCTTCAACAAACATTCAATTATCCAATTGGGTTTTCTGATCACACCATTGGAACTTTCATACCTCTTGCTTCTGTGGCCCTTGGAAGTTGCCTGATTGAAAAACATTTCACATTAGATAAAGATATGCCTGGTTGGGATCATGCTATATCTGCAGATCCCAGTGAATTAAAAGAAATAGTAATGGGGAGCGAAAACATTAGTAAGTCACTTGGTTCCTTTGAAAGGATTGTGTCGAAGGATGAAGAAGCTAAGAAACTGATCTTTCGCAGAAGCATTGTTACCCTAAGGAATATTCCTGAAAATGAAATTATTCGCGAAACTGATTTAGGGTATAAACGGCCCGGGTCTGGTATCCCCCCAAATGAAATGAAATATGTTCTTGGACGGGTTGTAAAAAAAGCATTGAAAAAAGATGAATTAATAAGTTGGGATGACTTGATTTAAGTTATCCTTTTGTAGGATCATTATTAATTTCAATATAAGTAATGGAAATATAATTAATTGAAAAATCTCGAAAAATATTGCATAAAACATGACTCAAATATTAGAAACGCCATTAAGAAAATTGATATCGGTGGGATTGGCTTTGCTGTAGTAATGGATGATAAGGAAAATGTGATTGGTGTTATTTCTGATGGTGATTTCAGGCGCGCCATTTTGAAGGGTGTTAATTTGAACGATAGTGTTTTAAAAATCATGAATTCGAATTTCAAATTTTTAGAAGATGTTTGTCTGGACGATGAAAAAGCAAGTTATCTCAGACAGTTAGAAGTTGAAGTGCTTCCAGTTATTAAAGAGCATAAATTGATAGACCTTATCATATACGGTTCTTCAAGCAAAGGAAGGAAGCAACGAAAGGGTAAACAAATAAATATACCCGTGGTTATTATGGCTGGTGGAAAGGGTGCCAGGCTATCACCATTTACAAAAGTTCTGCCAAAACCATTGATTCCTATTGGGGAGTTATCAGTAATTGAAATTATAATGAATAAATTTCACGAATATGGAATGAATCAATTTTATTTGTCATTGAACTACAAAGCTGGAGTAATTAAGGCATATATAAAGGAAGCAAAAATTCCATATAAGATAGACTTCATTGATGAAGAAAAAGAATTGGGAACAGCAGGTTCTTTAAATTATCTTAAAGGAAAAATAAAAACGGATTTTTTCGTATCTAACTGCGATGTAATTATAAAAAAGAATTATTATGATATTTACAAATTACATAAAGAAAATAATAACGCCTTAACTGTTATAACATCACTTCAGCATTATAAAATTCCATATGGTGTGTGTAAAATTGAAAATGGCGGTAGTCTAAAGGAAATACAGGAAAAACCTGAATATGATATTTTAATTAATACAGGGATGTACCTTTTAGCGCCAGAATCATTAGACTATATCCCGGAAAATAAATTTTTCCATGTAACCGAGTTAATTAATATACTTTTAAGCAAGGGGCTAAAAGTAGGGACTTATCCGGTTTCTGAAAAATCATATACTGATATAGGTCAATGGAAAGAATACAAAGATGCGGTCAGAACGTTTTTAATCGACTAGTAATTATGTTTATTAGGACTATGAATATATGATACATAAAATCGGCATTACGATTGAAGCTCGAATGGGGTCATCGAGATTACCGGGAAAGACGCTAAAACTTTTAGCCGGTAAACCCATGCTCGAACGAATAATAGAGCGGCTTAAAAGAGTTAAATTAGCCGATCAAATCATTGTTGCAACTACTACCAGTCCAGATGATTTACCTATTGTTGATTTAGCCAAAAAACTTGGGGTTGGCTATTACCAGGGGGATGAAGAAGACGTATTAGACAGGGTGCTTCAGGCCGCGAAAAAATACGGTATTGATATCATTGTTGAAACTTGTGGAGATTGCCCTGTAATCGATCCTCAATTACTCGATCTCGAAATAGCCACTTTTCTAAATAACGATTATGATTATGTTGGCTGTCATTTGAAAAAAACCTGGCCAATCGGTATTGATGCAAAACTTTTTACAACTAGAACTCTGGAACAGGTAGCTGTCAAAACCAATGCCCCGGCGGACAGAGAAAATGTATCACTTTATATTTATGAACACCCGGATGAGTTTAAAATTCATAATATTGAAGCCACAGGTCGCAGGAATCGTCCCGACATGAGATTAGTTGTTGATCATCAGGCAGACTTTGATTTGATAGAAATAATCTTTAAAAAAATGCAAAAGATTAATAATGAATTTGATTATTCTGACTTACTTAATTTATTCGAAAATAACCCTGAATTAATTAACATTAATAAGGATGTTATTAATATCGCGGTTGCCGGCAGGGAAAATAATGAAAATTAAAAAACGGTTTAAAGCAGCAATAATTGGTTGCGGCAGGATTGCCAGTGACTTTGATGACGACCCGAAAATGGTTGAAACATTTGGAATAGCTTCTCATGCGGGAGGTTATACCGATAATGAGAATATTGAATTAGTAGCAGCTTCAGATATATCGAAGGAAAAACTGGATAAGTTTGGAAAACGATGGGGTGTTGCGGGGTTATACTCTGATTATACTGAAATGATCGCAAAGGAAGATATAGATATCCTAAGTATATGCACCTGGAACTCCACCCACCTTGAAATATTGAATGTTGCTTCTAAATCAAATGTCAGTGCAATTTGGTGTGAAAAACCCATTTCCGATTCTTTAAGTAACGCAAAAAGAATGATAAAATTATCTGAGGCTAAGAATATAAAGCTGGCAGTAAACCATAACAGAAGGTGGGATCAATTTTACAGAAATATTGCCAATTTCATCCATAGTGGTGAGTTGGGTGAAATTCAACAAGTGAGTTGCTATTATACTGGTGGCTTGGCAAATACTTGTTCTCACCTTTTTGATGTCTTACGGATGTTCCTGGGTGATGCTGAGGGTGTTACCGGCTGGATTAATGATTCTAAAGGAAAAGATGACCCCAATATGGATGGATACATAAAATTTAAAAACGGAACGGCAGTAACATTACAATCCGTTGCAGCTAATTCCTTTTTAATTTTTGAATTTGACATATATGGAACTAAGGGGAGATTGCGGATCGAGAATAATGGTTTTAACGTGTCTTACTGGAAAGTAAAAGAGAGCATAAAATACAGCGGTTACCGTGAACTTGTTGCTGAATCAGCACCAATTAAAACTCCCCCCAAGACAATGATAAAAAACGCTGTACAGGATATTGTTGAATGTATCCAAACTTCGAATGAACCAGCATGCACTGGATTTGATGGTTACAAAGCTCTGGAAATGATTTGTGCATTTCAATTATCAGCGAGGGAAAAAAATAGATTTGTTTCATTGCCGTTAGAAAATAAAAATTTAATGATTAAGTCAAAATAAGGAAATTAATTATGGCAAAATTAGCAATAAATGATGGTCCAAAGCTCAGAGAGATGCCCTTTGCCCCACAGCAGGATGTTGGCAAAGAAGAAAAGGAATTGTTATTAGAGGTTATTGATAGCAAAGAACTTTCCGGATTTCTTGCTTCCCCTGGAGAAAAATTTCTAGGTGGTCCAAAAGTAAAACAACTAGAAAGTCTCTGGAAAGAAAAACTGAGCGTTAAGCATACTATAGCCATTCAATCAGCGACAGCAGGGCTTCACACTGCTGTTGCAGCCCTTAATTTGGGGCCTGGGGATGAAGTGATTGTTACCGCTTATTCTATGTGTGCCTCTGCTACTGCAATTGTAATGCATAATGCGATTCCAATTTTTGTGGATATTGATGAAAATACTTATTGTATTGATCCTAAGGAAATAAGAAAAGCGATTACACCTGAAACACGAGCCATTATTGTTGTACACCTGTTTGGGTACCCTGCAGAAATGGATGAAATAATGGCCATTGCCAAAGAATTTAATTTGAAAGTTATTGAAGATAATGCCCAGGGTCCGGCAGCAAAATATAAAGGAAAATACCTTGGCACAATCGGGGATATTGGTGTACTTAGCTTTAATCAGAATAAGGCCATTACCACCGGAGAAGGTGGTTTATTAATAACTAAAAATGATGAATTGGCTCGGCGTATGCATCTGGTCAGGAATCATGGGGAAGTAGTTGTTGACCACTACCCAGTTGAGAATATTGCTGGTATTATCGGCTGGAATTATAGAATGACTGAATTGGAGGCGGCCGTTGGAATTGCTCAATTTTACAAATTGGACAAGCTTAATCAGAGAAGAGTCGAATTGGCTGAATATCTAACTGAAGAATTAAAACAATTTGGTGAAATATTTAGACCTCCCACTCCAAGTAATTATTCAACTCACGTATATTTTATGTTTCCCTTTAAATATAATGCAAAAGCAGCCGGATTAAGCAGGGAGAAGTTCACAAAGGCTATGGTTGCAGAGGGAATGCCTCTTGGGGCTGGATATGTACGCCCAATTTATTTAGAGCCCATGTATCAGAAATTGTTGGGTTATGGTAATGATGGTTGTCCATTTAAATGTCCATTATATGGAAAGGAAATAAAGTATGAAAGAGGTCTAAACCCCATTTGTGAAAGAATGCATTTTGAGGAGCTGCTTGTTACACCAATTTGTCATTATCCCTTAACCACTATGGATATTGATAGTTTTATAATGGCAATTGGAAAAGTTCTCCTAAATAAAAATGAATTACTAAAAAAATAGAATATCATGGAAAAAAATAAAATTATTTTTGATAAAAGAGATGTTTTCTTAACTGGAAAATATTTACAATTAAAACTACTATCTGAAAAGGATATTATAAATAGTAATTGGTATGGTTGGTTTAATGATAGTGATACTACAGCAAATATGCTAAAACATTATTTTCCAAATTCATTTGAAGATCAGATTGATTTTCTTAACTCTCTTAAATCTATTGAAAACAAAATTCAATTAGGTATTATTCCAAAGGGAGAGGAAAAAATTGTTGGAATTGTCAGCTTGCAGAATATTGATTATATAAATAGTAACGCAGATGTATCTATGCTAATTGGAGAACCAGAATATAGAAAACTTATACTCGCCCAAGAGGGAATGCAATTAATGATAGATCATGCTTTTTTTTCATTAAATCTACATAAGGTTTATGGTGGATATTTTGAGTCATTGATAGATTGGGGTTTATTTTTAATGAAAAGGTTTGGTTTTCAGGATGAAGGTATTTGGAAGGAGCATGTCTATAAAAATGGCAAGTATATTGATATTCATCGAATAGGATTGCTAAAGGATGAATATATTAGACATCTTAAAAAAAAATAAAATTAAAAGGACAATTATGAAAGAAAAAATAATAAAAATTTTGTACTCTTCAATAGATGAGATAAATAAACTATATTCAGAAAATAAAAAAATGGAAAAATCAACTAAAACAGTTTTATTTGGTTCATCGGGAAGTTTGGATTCTTTAGGACTTGTTAATTTTATTGTCTCAACTGAGGAAAAAATTCAAGATGAGTTCGATGTTTTAATTTCATTAGCAGATGAAAGAGCAATGTCAAAAAGCGAAAGCCCATTTAGAACTGTTGGGTCATTAATAAATTATATTGAGATGTTACTTTTAGAAGAAATTAATGGGTGAGATTAATACAATTCTTATTACTGGAGCTAGCAAAGGTTTAGGGAAATACCTAGTAGAATACTACTTGGGTAAAGACATTTCAGTTATTGGATGTAGTCGTAATCGAAGCAATATCTCTCATGATAAATATAAACATTACTGCCTTGATATTACTGATGAGAGGCTTGTGAAAAATATGTTCAGAAATATACGTAAGAGTATCGGGACAGTGGATGTTCTATTAAATAATGCAGGAGTAAATTATGCACAAATGCCTTTATTAATTGTTCCATTAAAGTCAGCATATAATACTTTTAATGTAAATGTATTTGGAACATTTTTAATGGCCCGCGAAGCTATTAAATTGATGATGAAAAACAATTTTGGTAGAATTGTTAATTTTGGATCAATGGCTGTACATCATGAAGTACGAGGCGAGGCAGTTTACACAGCTTCTAAAGCTGCAATAAATTCATTATCAAGAGTACTTGCAAAAGAAGTGTTTGGCTACGGAATAACATGTAACGTTATTGCACCTTCTGCAATAAAGACAGAATTAATAGAAGCCATCGATAAAATTGCCCTAGAAAATATTCTGAAATTAAATGCAGTTCCTGTTATTGGTGAAATGACAGATATATCGAGAGCAATTGATTGGATAATTAGTCCTGAAAGTTCAACAATCACTGGACAAATAATTTATATGGGAGGTGTATAATTAAAATTTGATAACAACAAAAAAGTTTATTAATGGAAAAGTAAATGAAAATTGTTACATTATTTCAAATCCGAATAGTGATTGCATAATAATCGATCCTGGTTGCAACTCAGATCAAATAATAAATTATATTGAAAGTCAACAGCTTAATGCATATGCAATTTTGAACACTCATGGGCATTTTGATCACATTGGTGCTGTTGTTGATTTAAAAAAATATTTTAATATCCTATTTTGGATTCATGTTGAAGAAATAAATTTAGTAAAATCTGCGAATCTGTATATGAAGATATTTAATGGCGACAGTAGGATACAAGTCCCTAAAATAGATATGTTTTTTAATAAGGAAAAATCTCAGTTGAAATTCGGCAGAATATGCTTACAAGTTATTGAAACACCCGGACATACAAAAGGTAGTGTTTGTTTCATAATTGATAACTATATTTTTACTGGCGATACTTTATTTAAAGGAACTGTTGGTCGTGTAGATTTCCCTGGTGGATCGAAAGAACAACTTAATTTATCACTTCAAAAAATAGCAATTCTCCCATCTAGCTTAATAATTTGTCCAGGACACGGAGAAAATTCAACAATTAAAAATGAAATTAATAATAACCTCAAATTCTTGGAAGCGCTACGATGAGTACCATTATAAAGTCTATAGAATATTACTTACCTAAACAAGTAATTACAAATGATGATCTTAATAAAGATAATCCTTTGTGGGAAATGGATAAGGTTTTTAATAAAACCGGGGTGAAAAACCGGCATATTGCAATGAGCAATGAAACAGCTTTTGACTTATCTGTTGAGGCATGCAAAAAAATATTTGAATATGAAGAAATAAATTCTATTGATGGCATTATATATTGCACACAAAGTCCAGATTATATTATGCCTGCAAATTCTTTTCTATTACATAATTATTTAGGTTGTAATGACAATGTTCTCGCTTTTGATTTTAACCATGCATGTACTGGATATTTGTACGGGTTGACTTTAGGGCATTCCTTGATTCATACTGGTATAGCTAAAAATATTTTATTAGTAAATGCAGACACATACTCAAAATATATCAATAAAAAAGACAGGTCAACAAGGACTCTTTTTGGGGACGCAGCAGCTGTAAGCATTATTAAAAACTCTGATTCAAATAGAGGAATAATTGATGTTGAAATAGCAACTTCAGGAAAGTATTACGATAAATTTTATATACCGGCAGGTGGATTAAGGAATCCACAGACCAAAGAGTCATCCAAAGAGTTTGATGATGGTAAGGGAAATATCCGCACAAAAAATGACATTGATATGGACGGTCTTGCAGTATGGTCTTTTATAAATTCTTACGTACCTAAACAAGTTCATATTCTTTTGGAAAGAAACAACCTCGATAAATCACAAATAGACTTATATATTTTTCATCAGGCTAGCCAAATGACGCTTGATTCATTAACCAAAAAGCTACAATTAGATAAAAATAGAATATTTACAAACCTCAGAGATATTGGTAATACTGTCTCGGCTTCGATTCCAATAGCATTAAAAGACGCAATCAATATGGGAAGAATTAACAAAGGTTCCAAAGTTCTTTTGTCTGGATTTGGTGTGGGAATGTCTTATAGTTCAATGATAATTCAATATTAATAAGCAGGTTTTATATGCATACTGATTTCTTTTTAGATGTATTTGATTGTTATAAAAATGATCGAGCTATTATTTGGAATAATGAGGCAAGCGATTATCATTCACTCACAAAAAAAATCAAATATTGGATTAGGGAGATAGTAAATCTAAATATTGAGAAAGGTTCAGTTGTTGTTCTTGAAGGTGATTTTTCGCCAAATTCAATCTCTTTAATGCTGGCACTTATTGAAAAAGAATGTATTATTGTGCCAATTAGTGTTTCTTCAAAAAAGAATGAAAAAAAATTGTTTCAAATTGCACAAGTAGAATATACATTCACATTGGGAAATGATGATAAAGTAAAATATACTCAGATAGGAGTTAGGGAAAATAATGAGCTCTATAATATATTGAGAGAAAAACAACACCCCGGTTTAGTTCTTTTTTCATCGGGCACATCTGGCGAACCAAAAGCAGCTGTGCATGATTTTTGTCAACTACTGGAAAAATTTAAAATAAAGAGAAAAGCAATGCGGACATTGAATTTTCTGTTATTTGACCATTGGGGTGGATTAAACACGATGTTGCATATTATCTCAAATGGAGGTGTTGTGATTACTAGCAAAAACAGAGCCCCCGATATTATATGCCATTTGATCGAAAAACATCAAATAGAGTTATTGCCAACCTCGCCAACATTTCTAAATTTACTTATTCTTAGCGAAGCTTATAAAATTTACAATCTAACCAGCTTGAAAATTATTTCATATGGAACTGAGCCAATGCCCATTGTAACTCTTAAAAAACTTCAAACTATATTCCCAAATGTGAAGTTATTACAAACTTATGGATTGATTGAACTAGGCGTTATGAGATCTAAATCAGAAAAGAACGATTCTCTTTGGGTCAAGGTTGGCGGGGAGGGTTTTGAAACACGAATAATTGATGGCATCCTTCAGATTAAAGCAAAATCGGCAATGCTTGGTTATTTAAACAGCAATAGTCCTTTCACAAAAGATGGATGGTTTATAACCGGCGATTTCGTTCAACAAAAAGGCGATTATATTAAAATACTTGGTAGAAAATCAGAGATTATTAATGTGGGGGGGGATAAAGTTTATCCGACAGAAGTCGAAAATATTATTTTAGAAGCGGACAATGTTGCTGAAGTAACAGTTTATGGGGAAAAGAATATTATTGTTGGTAATATTGTGTGTGCTAAAATTCGATTAATTAAGGATGAAGATAAAAAGGATTTTATATTAAGAATAAAGCAATATTGCAGCCAACGATTGCAGAATTTCAAAGTACCTGTGAAGATTGACATAGTATTAGAAAATCTTTATGGAAATAGGTTGAAAAAGAAAAGAAACTATTCTAGGTAATTTATAATTCTAATAAAATTTCGATTAATATAATTAAAGAAAAATTTATGAACTGGTATCTCCAAAAATGCAATACAACGGAATACGATGAAGAAATGAGCGGGCTCAGACAAGAGCCTGAGATTGTAAATTAAAAGCGTGAAATTTTAAAAAGCAATGGACAAACTTTCTGAAATCAAAAGATGAGGATTTTATTTATAGATAATATCAGCAAGAAGCTGAAATCTTTAAGATGTGTAAGTCATTTGGCGAAAGCATGGCAGGCTTTCACCAATGGAAAAACTGTAGCAACACAAATGGGAAATTGAAGATAATTTGCAGATTAAAATACGAGAAATCCATAAAAAAGCCGGAGAATTTATGGTAGTCCGCGAATTATAGTTGAGCTTGAAAAGCAATCAATACTCTGTATCCTACCTTGTGTACCACTACTATGAGAGAAAACGGGATAGTAGTTATAACTCATAAGAAATTCAAAGCCACCACCAATTCAAAACACGTTTTACCTGTAGAAACCAATATGGTGAATCAAAACTTCAATGGTTTTAGACCAAATATTCTTTAAGTAGGAGACATTCCCCATGTCTCCACAGATGTGGGCTTGATTTGCTTAGCCAAGATAATGGATGTTCACCTCAGAGGAGTTATCCGTTGAGGAGTTGATAAACGTATGAAAAGGATCTGATGAGATAGCCATGGAGCTAGCATTAATAAATAGGACCCATGAAGGTTGGCTTTTCATTCACCCTTGTGAGGTAGCAATATGCCAGTTTGAAGTTTAGTAAACTTCTTAAGGACAATTAAGTAAATCAAAGCATAAGTAATAAATCCAACTGTTATGACAATGCAATTGCAGTATCATTCTTTAAATTATTTTTATACAGAGCTTATTTATCCTAATCGATATAAAACTAGGGACGAAGCATAACGGAATGAATTTGGAAATATAGGAGTATATTACAATCGATAGAGGATATATTCATATCCGAGAAATATGTATCCTGAGCAATTTCTAATGAAATACTTAGAAAATGTTAATAAAAGTGCAGCATTACTTCTAAAAGTATTCATTTATTGTAGGAATTCCAAAAATTAGAATAGCATTCACCAAGACGATAATTCTAAAACATTTAATCTTTTAAATAATAGTATTTTATGAAACAAAGAGTCACCATAGTTTTACCCATAGAAATAAAAAAACGAGAATTTGATAGCAGATTATTATTAGCTTATTTTTTTGTTAAGGAAGGTTATAATATAATTATAGGTGATAGGGATGGCTGTGAAAGAGAATCTATATATACACTTAACTGTGTATATATTGCAAAGAGTTTAGCCTACAGTCAAAAAAACATGTATAATAATTTTCATAATAATAATGGGAAAGTACTTATACTCTATGAGGAGGGTGGTTTTGTTGGTCGAGTTAAAACGAAATTATCTGAGATTGAGTCAGCCTATCCTTCAGGGATGCTTCCTTTTATTGATTCTATATTAATTTACGGAGAATCTTATAAGGAATTATTAATTGAAAATATTATTGGTCTAAATAAAACAAACGTATTTAGTAGTGGTAATTCTCGTTTCGATTTACATAAACCAAAGTACCATTCTTATTTTAATGAAGATCTAAACAAAATTAAAAAGAGGTATGGAAAATATATTCTATTTAACGGGAATTTCGTTACAGGCAATCATTTTTTAGGTCAAGATACTTTTAAAAATGAAATTGCTGAGAATCAAGAAATGAATGATGAAATGAAATCTGCATTTTTTGAACGGATGAAGGATGCAGAGAAAAATATAATAACATTTATTGAGATGATTATAATTGTGTCAAAGGCCTTTCCAGATTTATCAATAATTGTTCGTCCTCACCCCGGAGAGGATGGAAAAATATATCATGATTATTTGTCCCAATTCAAGAATGTCCATATAACCAATAAGGGCAATGCATATTCATGGATAATTGGAGCAGAAATTGTAATACATCAAGATTGTACAACAGGAATTGAAGCGGTATTTGCAGAGAAACCCGTGATTTCATATATTCCATTCTCTGATAGGTCCAACTTGTTCTTCTTAGCTACTTTTTTGAGTGATATTGCTACCAATTCTTTTGAAATTATTATAAAAATAGAAAGCTATTTGAATGGAAAAAAATATACACTAAATGACGAGCAGAAAAAGGTTTTAGAAAAAGAAGCAATTAATTATAAGTACTACACAAATGAACTTATGCTTGATATCGTTGAAAATGCGGTCCAAACAATAGAATTAAATAATTGTAATAAATTGACTCTAATTAATTATTTTAAACTTCAATATCAAAGATCTCGTGCTTGCATCAGGTGGATTAAGGGGAAATATTATTCGAATAGTAGATATTCTGTAGCTTATGAAGGCGTTAAAAAGCATGAGATTTTAAAAAGATTGAATATCATTAAAAAAATTGAAAATGGTAACAATGTCAATATCACAGTATCTAAACGTGGAATAAACACATTCCATTTAAAAAACTAAATTTCTAATTTAAATTAATTGAAACCAAAGGAATTTAGAAATATGATAAATAGTATTGTGTAGATGTCAAATTCATTAAGGCAGTTTTTTTTAGGCGGTCTCTCACTTTCTATTGTTAATATTTCAGGTAAAATTGTGAATCTTTTGATTTTACCAATTCTTACCTATTATTTACTTCCTTCCGATTTTGGAATAATTGCAATATATTTTTTGGTTATTGAAATTTTGTGTATGTTCTATAATCCTGGAATAATATCTGTTACAATTAGATTATATTATGATAATGATGATAATAGTGATGACAATAGGATATTAGTAGGGTCGGCTGTTTTATTCTTGCTAATCCTTCCGCTATTAATCATAGTTTTTTCATTATTCTTTGGTGAAGTATTATTCGATTATTTTTTTAAAGACTTTAATTATTGGCCATTTGGATTTTTTGCCGTTATGGCAGCTATTACTCCTCAAATTGTTAGGTTATGGAGTACATTATGGGTAGCAAAACATAAAACACAAAAAGTTGCAATTGTCTCACTAGTTCGCATATTTCTGGCTGTTTTCATTTCTCTCGTTTTAATTGTATGGTTTAAAATGGGTGCGATGGGAAGAATTATTGGTCTATTTGTGGGGAATGTCGCCATATTTACAATTGCAGTATATGATATAATAAAATATACTAGATTCCGAGTTTCATTCAGAAATTTATTGAGGACATTAGTTCTTGGCCTCCCTTTAGTGTTTAGTGTATTTTCCTATGTTATAATGAATTCTAGTGACAAATATATGTTAGAACAAATGGTTGGGTTATCAGAACTTGGCATATACGATATAGCATATACATATTCAGCAATTCCACTTTTTTTAATAGTTGGATTTAGTCAAGTATGGCAACCAATTTTTTTCGAAAATATGAAAAAGGGATCACATAATATTTTACTAATGTTATCTAATTATTATATTATTGTGTTTTCATTGATTTCATTAGCTGTAATCGTATTTTCTAATGAAATATTCAATCTTTTTATTAATCAAAAATATATTAATGCTATTCAAATAATACCATGGATTGTTATAGGAGTGTATTTCCTAGGATTAACAAATCTGATTGCATCAATATATAGTTATCAAAAAAGGTTTAAAGAAATTGGATTTATATCAATAATTGTCGCGGTTTTAAATATTATATTAAATTATGCGCTTATATTGGAATTTGGATTAGCAGGGGCTGCTATTGCAACATCAATTTCATATTTTGCTTATTTTAGTATTTTATTTTTTAGAGCTAAAAGGGATATTCTCATTATCTTCTCAATCAAGGGAGTTATTGGTGCAATTTCATTATTAATTAGTGGTTTTGTTATTATACTATATATCAATAATAATACTGAATTAAGTTATTCACACACATCATATAAAATATGTACAATGCTATTCATAATCCTTTCATTATTTTTATTTAAAATAATTGGACAAAAGGATAGGTTGTTATTGAGTAATCTATTTAAAAGGGATTAGCAAATTTAGCATGAAGAAAAAATTGTTAATCATTAATAAAACCCAGTTCGGGTATCATACAGATACATATTATTACTGCTTATATCTTAGAGATGAATTTGAAATACAATATATCTGTTTGGATAAAGGAATGAATCGAAATGCTATTGAAGGTGTCAAAGTTATATATATACCCTCAGTATGTAATTATTTTACTCGTGGATTGCAATTTCTAGTAGAAATTATCAAATTGATAAATAAAGAGAAATTTAATATTATTTTTATTGACTACTTTTTGGGAGCTTCAATATTAGCAATTTTTACTAAGAAGATTAAAACGGTACTAGATATAAGGACCGGGAGTATAGCTATCAGTAAATGGAAAAGGTTGAGGCAAAATTGGGTTTTGAGATGTGAAAGACATTTTTTTAAAAATGTCTCAGTAATATCCGAATCTGTCGGTAAAACATTGAATCTTCACAAAACAAGTAATATTCTTCCACTTGGTGCAGTTCAAATATCAAACAAACAAAAAACATTTAATAAACTAAAATTACTATATGTAGGGACATTCAATAATAGGAATATCGAAATTACCATCGAGGCAGTAGCTAAATTTGTTGATGAGGTAAGCTCTAATATTTCATACCAAATTGTAGGTTATGGATCAGAAATGGAGATTGCTCTATTGCAAAAATTTATAATAAAATATAATTTAAAAGGAATTGTGAGTTATGAGGGTAGAATTAAGATAGAGGACCTAATCGCATATTTTGATAATAATAATATTGGAGTAACATTTATACCAATTACAAATTATTTTACACACCAACCTCCGACAAAATTATTTGAATACGCATTGTCTGGGATGGTCAACATAGCTACAAAAACAGAGTATAACAAAAAATTAATTACGAAAGTTAATGGGGTGCTATGTTCAGATAATAGTAATGGATTTTATTCTGCGTTATGCGAAATACACCGCAATTTAAAAAATTATAATTCGACCCATATTAAGAACTCATTGGCAAGTTATAATTGGGATCAAATTGTGAGGGAAAAATTGATTCCAATTTTAAAATCAATCTAACATCAGACTATTGAAATATCTTCTTCATTTTCTATTATGGTCTCTTGCCTTTTTACAAGGCACAATACAAACTTTAAATATTTCAACTGCGACTTATAAAATAGGAATCCCCTTAATTATTATCATACTATTGATTGAATCAATTTTGAGGGGTAGAATGAAATTACCGTATTTTAAGATTGTGCTTTCATTAATATTAATTTCAATTGTATCGTTCTCTATAAATGTTACACCAAAATTTAACATGATCTACTTTTTGATGTTCATTTTGTCACCTTATTTTTATTTTTTGATTATTGTAAACGAAACTGATAGCAGTGTAATTGGAAAAGTGAAACAGTATATTATTTCATATGTTTTGTTGCAAATTCCTGTTGGTATTTTCCGTTTTATTACAGAAGGACAGCACGAGGGAAATGCAGGCACTTTGACAAATGATGCTGGTAGTATATCCGCAATTTTACCTGCAGTAGTATGTGCATTTCTTTTTTCTCACTACATTTTTCAAAAAAAAAATATATATATAATTTTAATAATATGTTTTATCTTATTTGGATTAATTGGTGAAAAGAGAGCTTTATTTATATTTATCCCGGCAGTGTTCCTTATAAGCTACCTAATAATTTTCTTAAAAGGGAAATTTCATGTTAATTATAGTTCGATAAGAATGCTTAGCACTATTATTGTTTTAGTATTTCTCACCTTTTATAGTGCTATTAGGCTAAACCCCACCTTAAATCCTGATGATAAAATTGGTGGAAAATTTGATATAGGATACCTAATAATGTATTCACAAAAATATATGTCCTCTGAATCAAAATCTTTTTCAGAAATGAGAAGAATGGATTCGCTTATTTATTTTAAAACGTACATGTTAAATCAAAGTATTTTAACAATGCTATTTGGTGATGGACCGGGAAAGTTAATCTCTTCCAAATACGCAGACTCATATTCAAACCTAATGTTGAAACATTACCATATTCGCTATGGTGGAAGAATGGGAAGCATTTGGATTCTCTTGCAAATAGGTTACTGTGGTTTAATTGTATATGTTTTCATGTTTGTAAATTTTGCAAAGTTTGTATGGAAGATCAATAATTTTGACTCTAAAAGTTTAGCATTTATTTTGATGACAATAATATTTTTTATTGATATTATTTTTTATTCTACAGTATTCATACGGTATTTCTTTATAATGGGGACCTACATGTTTCTTTTCGCTATTTTGTACCGTAACAAATATACTGACTCAGTATTAAAATTGAAAATGTAGACACCCGTTTAATATGGAAATAATGATTTTTACTAATATATAAGCGAGATAGATAATGGAAGTATTATGGATTGGGAAAACAGGTGAGGCAAATGTATGGTATCATATTTATCCTTTTGCCAAAGTAAAAAATATCAATAAAGTTCACATTGTTAGGTACAAAAAACCTATTAGAGATATCCCAAATTCCGTTTCATATGAATTTAATGGAAAACCGACTATATTTGGACTTGTTAGAACGTTTTTAAAATCACTGTATGTAATAAAAAACAACAAAATAGATTATATAATAACTTTTAATCCAATGCCTTGGGGAATTGTTGCTTGGTTGGTTTCTAAATATAAAAATATACCCATTTCACTTGGATATATTGGTGAAGATTTTTACCAACATGTGCAAACCCCAGGCATTATTAGCAAGTTGTTATTAAGTATCACGAAGAGATCAAATATTGTCACTGTTACAGGAAACAATATGTCTAACGCATTGATCAAGATGGGAGTGAGAAATGAAAATATAATTATTTACCCGCATTGTGTGGACGATAAATGGTTTATTAGGGATACTGGTAGCTCAATAAAATATGACTTAATATCTGTCTGTAAACTCGAGCCGAGGAAAAGAATCCAAGATATATTATACGCTCTTCAGGATTTAAAAATAAAATATTCAATTATTCTTAGATTTTGTTTGGTTGGTGATGGTGATGAATTTATAACTTTAAAAAGTTTGGCCCAATCTTTGGGTATACTCAATCAAGTAGATTTTATAGGTTTTCAGAATGATGTCCTACAATATTTAAAACAATCAAAAATATATGTACAAACATCTGAGAATGAAGGATTATCATTAGGCTTAATTGAAGCTATGGCACATGGACTTCTTCCAATAACAACAATTGCTGGCTCAGAAGAAGATATAATTTTAGATTGCGAAACTGGCTATTTCATAGAAATTGGTAATGTTACTAGCTTAGTAGATAAATTACTTCTAACTCAAAATGAATTAAATTATAATCGTATTGTTAAAAATATTAATCAAATACGAAAAAAATTCTCAATCGAAAATGCAATTGAAGTATGTGAAGTTATTTCACAAAAATTATCGCTAGATTAATTTTTAACTAATTGCAATATTCAATTTATTCCTGAACAATGTTAATACTTCAGAAATTATGATCTTAAATAATATAGAATTAAGCATTAACGAATTCTTATTTTGGCTCAAAGAAAACGGATATTTATCATATGACCGAATGGATTATTGGAGCTCATCCACAGGGATTCTAGCAAAAAAAATATTCTATTCAAATAAACTAATTGGTCTGCCATTAGCATTGTGGGGGTTAACATTAGAAAATTTTTTACCAAATGTACAAAAATTATATAGTAAACCACATAGAGAAATCACAGGGGATGCCCATCTAGCATTAGGTTTTCTAAATCTTTATGAGATTTCAAAAGAAATGAAATACTTAAAAACATCAGAAAATCTTCTAGATATGATGCTAACTTATGCTTCTACCGGTTATTCCGGTACAGCATGGGGTTATACCTTTGGATGGCAGCAATCGAAAGGTAAATACTGGGAACCGGGAGTACCACTGATCACCATCACCCCGTATGCATTTTGGGCTTTTAAAAAGCATTTTGAACTTACAAAAAATGAGAAGAGTAAATCTATAGCATTGTCAATTGCTGAATTCGCTCTAAATGATCTTAATGAAGTTGAAATGCCAAATGGTACATACTGTTCAAGTTACAGTCCAATTTCAAATGATATTGTTATCAACGCTAATACTTATAGAGCCTCACTATTGTTAGATGCTTTTCAATTATCAAGAGACGAGAAATATAAATATGCTGCTGAAAAAAATATCTCATTTGTCCTATCGTATCAAGGTGAAGCTGGAGAATGGTATTATGAAGCAAAAGGTCCCCAAGATAATTTTATTGACAATTTTCACACTTGTTTTGTCCTACGAAATCTATTTCGCTGTTATTTAGTAAATAATGATAAAAATATTTTAAATGCTGTAATGAAAGGATATCAATATTATAGAGACAATCTATTTTATAAAAATGGAAGGCCAAAACATTTTTCAAAAGCAAAATATGCCAAATTAAGAAAATATGAGATGTATGATTATGCTGAGGGAATTACTTTAGGTCTACTATTACAAAATGAGATACCTGGTGCTCTAACTAAATCAAAAGAGTTGGCGGCTGATCTAATAAATATTTTCCAAACAAAAGATGGTTACTTTGTTACTAGAGTCACATCTCTTGGCACAAAACATAAAGTCCCATATCTTCGGTGGCCACAAGCTCAAATATTTTTTGCACTGACATCATTAATGAAAGAGTTTAAAAAATAATGTGTGGTATTGCTGGTGTAATTAATCTCAATAATAAGCCTGTTGATCAAAATCAAATAAAGTTTATGTTGAAAAAAATAAAACATCGCGGTCCAGATGATGAAGGTATATATTGTAAAAATAATTTTGGATTCGGGCATGTCCGTTTAAGTATCCAAGATCTTTCGAAGGCCGGCCATCAGCCTATGTATAGTAACGATAAACGTTATTGCATCATTTTTAATGGTGAGATTTATAACTTTATCGAGCTCAAAAATGAGTTAAATCATTACTACGAATTCAAAACAAAAACGGATACAGAAGTTATTCTTGCAGCATATCAAAAATGGGGTGAAGCTTGTTTAGAAAAATTTAATGGTGATTGGGCTTTCGTTATATATGATAGCTTGAAAAATGAATTCTTTGGCGCTAGAGATAGATATGGTATTAAACCATTTTATTATTTCATTGATGATGATCAGTATATGTTTGCATCTGAGATAAAAGCAATTATCCCATTAATTAAAGAAAAATCACAAAATCACAGAGCGATTTATGATTACTTGGTTTACAACAGAACGGATCAAACTGAGGCTACCTTCTTTAATAAAATATTCAAACTTAAGCACGGATACTATTTTAAAATAACGGACAACCAATATAGTCTTTATAAATGGTATAATCTCAAGGAAAAACTAACTCCAGTATCGTTATCTTTTGACCAATACAGAGAAGAAATAAAATCTGCAATTAGTATAAGATTAAGAAGTGATGTGCCAGTTGGTGTTAGCCTGAGTGGGGGAATTGATTCGTCTGCTGTCACATCCATAGTCTATAATGATCTGAACCTTAAAGGAATTAAAACATTTTCTGCTGTTTATGGGAAAGATGAATGGGCTGATGAAAGCAATTATATCGATGAATATAATAATGAATTACAAAATATGTATTTTACAACTCCATCAGCAAATTCATTTTTTACTGATTTCACAAAATTTATATTCGCTCAGGGTGAACCAGTGGCAAGTATTGGCCCATATGCGCAATTTAAAGTAATGGAATTGGCTCATGGAAATGTTGTTGTGACACTTGATGGTCAGGGTGCTGATGAACAACTGGCAGGATATCATTACTTCTTTGGTTCATATTTTAAAGAATTGATTAAAAATTTTAAATTCACAACACTGTCATGTGAATTGTGGCATTATATCAATAAGCACCGATCTTCATATGCATTTAAATATTTGAGTTTTTATTTACTTTCTAATAATTTAAAATCCAAAATTGGTAGAAAAATATATGGAAATATCAATCATGAGTTTGCCGATGTGTGGGGCGGGGATTCAACAATTGGAAACGATTTGTACGATCCAGATACATTAAATGATTCTTTACTACAGCATTTTGAATTCAAATTAGAGCATCTTTTAAAATGGGATGATCTAAATGCAATGAATTTTTCAATTGAATCCAGGGTTCCTTTTTTAGATCACAATTTAGTAGAAAAAACGTTATCATTACCCCCAGAAATGAAAATAAATAGTGCCGAAACTAAATATATATTAAGAGAATCAGTTAAAGATATTTTACCTAATAAAATATATAAAAGAAGAGATAAAAAGGGATTTTCTACTCCTGCCAATAAATGGTTCAGATCGAATAATTTCAAAGAATATATATTTGATATGTTAGAATCAAAATCATTTAGTGATATGGGTTATTTCGATGTGAATAAATGTAGGAAAAATTTTAATGATCATCTTATTGGAAAAACCGATATTACAAAAGATATTTGGAAATGGATAAATCTCAATGTTTGGTCAGACGAGTTTATTAATTGCTAGATAATTTTAACACAATATTATGAAATTTCTTATTGATATAAATCATCCAGCACATGTTCACTATTTTAGAAACATGATTAAAATAATGGAAAATAATGGGCATCAATTTAGAATTCTCTCACGCAATAAAGAAATTGAGCATTATCTTTTAATTAAGTACAAGATTGACTTTTTTAGCAGAGGTGCAGGTAAAAAAAGTACTATTGGGAAAATAGGTTACTTTTTTTACGCTACCTTCTTTCTATTAAAGCAATTAATCAAATTTAAACCTGCAATGGTTATTAGCTTTGGTACTCCATACCCTGCAATTGCAGGTAAAATATTAGGCATTCCCCACATCTCAATTAATGATACTGAACATGCCCAAATGCATCATCTTCTAACAGACCCATTTTCCAATATTATTTTAACTCCAACATGTTATACTAAAGATCTTGGTAATAAACAGATCCGCTTCAATGGATACATGGAATTATCGTATCTTCAAAAAAAATACTTTCGACCTGATGATTCAATTCTGAAATTGTTAAATATAAATGAAAGACAAAAATTTATAGTATTCCGTTTTGTATCTTGGAATGCTGTCCATGATCTTGGACATAATGGCATCACTCTAAAAAATAAAATAAAAGCTGTCAAGGAATTCTCAAAATATGCGAGAGTTTTTATATCCTCAGAATCGGAACTTCCAGGAGAACTAAAGAAATACAAAATAGATTTTCCACCTGAAAGAATGCATGATGTATTGGCCTTCGCAACTTTGTTTTATGGTGAAAGTGCAACAATGGCATCAGAATGTGCCTGTCTTGGTACTCCAGCAATATATCTAGATAATGATGGAAGGGGATATACAGATGAGGAAGAAGATAAATATGGACTGGTTTTCAACTATTCAGAGTCTGAGAAAGATCAACTTCTCTCCATCAATAAAGGTATAGAATTGCTGAAAAATGAAAACATAAAAAAGGATTGGCAAAAAAAGACAGAAACAATGATATCAGATAAAATAGATGTGACCGCATTTTTTGTATGGTTTTTTGAAAATTATCCAAGTTCTGGAAAAATTCTAAAGGAGAATTCTGACTATCAATTAAAATTTAATTGATAGTTAATTCCACATGACTAGATCAGACCAAAAATTAAAACTCACATACTTTTTTGTTGATTTATTATTATTAAATATTTCGATTATAATCGCTCTATTTTTTAAATATAAAACAGATTTAATTTTTATAAACCAACATACTACCTTTGTAGTTTTTAATTTAGTCTGGCTATTAACTATAAACTTTTTTGATACCCAAATCAGATATCTTTACAAGGATATTAAAGGGAGAATATTACCTCATATAAAAAGTACTTTTATTTTTACGGGGTTTCTCTCCATTGTTCTTTTGATATTGAAGGATATCACTACTTCAAGGTTAATAATTTATGGTTCGATAGCCATATTTTTGACTCTTCGCATTATTTTTGGATACCTATTCTATCTATTTATTAATACTATGAGATACCATGGTAAAAATCTTCATAGTATTATCATTATTGGTGCTGGAAGGATTGGAATCGAATTAGATAACCTTTTTAGTAATCTTGAATTAGGATTTAAAATCATCGGTTTTCTTGATGATATAAAGGAATCATCATCTTCGGATGACAGAATAAAAATAATTGGAAAAATAGGAGATTTAAACCGAATTCTAGAAAAACGAAATATTGACGGGGTAATTATTGCGTTACCTGTTACAAGTGGTGAAAAAATAAGACATTGTATTCAGGTTGCAGATTATTATGGTGTAAGAGTCAGGCTGATACCTGATTTTTATCATGTATTAAAAAGAACATACAAAATTCATAACATTGGTGGTGTTCCAATTATCAATGTAAGGGAATATCCTCTTGATGAGCTAATGAATTATATTTCCAAGCGATTATTCGATGTTATATTTTCTTTTTTTGCACTTGTTATCACGTCCCCAATTATGTTGATTGTAGGTGTGAAATTAAAACTATTTGATCGAGGAGGAATATTTTATCGACCTGTTAGACTTGGTAAAAATGGCAGAGAATTTAATGTTTATAAATTCAGGAGTATGATAGAAAATGATGATTTGATCAATGGAAAAAAATCAACTGAATTAAACGATCCTCGAATTACCCAGTTTGGTCATTTTATCAGAAAATACAATATCGATGAACTGCCTCAATTTTGGAATGTAATATTAGGTGACATGAGTGTTGTGGGACCACGTCCTCATAGAATTCATCTCAATAAAGTATTTCAGTCAAATGTAACAAACTATATGGTTCGCCATTACATAAAACCTGGGATTACTGGATGGGCACAAGTTAATGGTTGGCGAGGACCAACCATAACGGATGAACAAAAAAATCAACGAACAAAACATGATATCTGGTATATGGAAAATTGGAACCTTTTTCTTGATCTGAAAATAATATTCCTGACTTTGGCAAGCCGAGAAGTTCGGAGAAATGCATTCTAATAGTTAATTGGCAATGACATCTTCAAATAAATTAGCTCTAATTTCAATATTTTTGTTTTCCAATCTGTTTGCCTTTGAAAACTATCCAAATCCATTCGAGCGTTCCTTTATTCACTATCGTTATTTTCAAAACTTATCTGAGAATACTCAATATAATTTTAGCGAATTGCCAATTTCACCCGCCGTTCCAATAACATTGACAAGGCAACAATCCCACGGGAGTTCATTAGAGGAGTCTAATAAATTCAATATTGGAGCCTATCCATTATTGAATACTTCATCAGATAATTATTCGCTCAGATCAATATTATCGATTAATATCAATAATTTCACCGCCCACAATACAATGATTCTGAATACGATTTTAGATGATGATTCTAACTATATTGGTTTTGAATGGCGAAATTTCACCGGTTATGCTGAAGAAGGATATATCAAGTTGAGAAAAAAGTATAAATCCTTCGGTTTTGTATTCACTTATGGAAGATTTTATGATATATGGGGTGAAGCAAGAACGGACCAACTGTTTCTATCCTCCGCATCACGTCCATTAGATCAGCTCAAAATGAAGTTTCGGTATAAAGGATTTACATTTATTTCAAAAAATGCTCAACTTGATAAAAAAGGTATTTTTAATCGATTTTTTTCTGCACATCGTGTAACTTTTAAAAATAATATGTTTCAAATCGGATTTTCTGAATCAGTTGTTTACGGCGGCGAAAATAGTTCAATTGAGATGACATATTTAAATCCATTTTTGATATTCCATGGTGAGAAAAAAAATGGTCCTGAGCTTGATAGTAATACAATGCTGGCAATCGATGGCAGGTTGTTTTTGAAAAATAAATCAGTTTATTTTGAATTTCTCATTGATGACTACCAGGCGGATGCAGATGTTATCGATGATCTCGAACCAAATGAGTTAGGCTTGATATTGGGTGCAGATTTTTCACTTGAAAAGGTTTATTTAGGCATTGAATTTGTCGGAATCACCAATCGGACTTACAAGACGAATGTAGACCACGAATGGTATATTCATAGGAATATACCTATTGGTTATGGCGAAGGAAGCGATTTATGGCGAGCCAATATTTTTAGTAGATATTATTATTCACAAGATTGGCAATTTGATTGTGAGATTGATTATTTGGTGAAAGGTGAGGGTGAGATGTCCCAACCCTGGGATACACCCTGGAATGATGATGGCATAACCATGGAATCTGGATATGATGAAGCATTCCCTACAGGAATTCTAGAAAAACAATTTAGTACGAGCATAGGTGCTTTCAGAATGTTTGATCATAATAAATGGATTAGTGTTGAAATGAAATATATTTCAACTAAAAACTCTAATCACAGCCCTGGTATCGATGAGGATAATTTTGAAGTGAGTTTTGGTCTATCATGGTTATTCACAAAAGAATTTAACTTGGAATGATTTTGCCGCGAATTGCACGAAGAGGCGCGAAAGTGGGAAGAAAAAATAAGATTGAG